>R14__coassemble_848_pt1 | contig 18073 bp, 17 predicted proteins | sample R14__metabat2_high_PE_026 | metagenome-assembled genome bin R14 | reverse complement strand
TTCTCGGCATCCAGACGGGTGAAGCACTCGCCGGTGCCCATGGACTGTACGTCCACTTCCACATTGTACTTTTCGGCAAAGGTATTCAGGATGTAGGTGATCTCCTCCGTGGGGTTGGGGGTATACACCACCAGGCTGCCATCAGCCAGCGCGGCAGCGGAGCACAGCACCATGGACAGAGCCAGGATGAAGGCAAGGATCTTACGCATCATTGAGTCCTCCCATATTTTGTTGCATTGCTCTTTCCCTCTTTGGAAAAAGCGAAGCATATTATAGATGAAAAAGCGGACAATTGCAAGAACCTTTCACGTTTTTTCCGTGAATTATTCGCAATTCATCCGCTTTTTCAGGAAACAAAGCGTAATAATGTTCGGATTTTCTCCGGACAGAACTCATTCCTCGTCCGGGATGCCGTTCAGCGGCTTTTTCTGTTCGGTTATGTTTGCAAAGTTCAGCATCCGCCGCATCGTGCTTCGCAGATCGCCACCAGCTTTTCCAGCAGCTTCATGCTCTCCTCTTCACTCAGGGCATAATGATCCGCGTACCAGTCGAAAAATTCCTGGTGGAAGAAATTGCACAGTCCCGGATCGGTGATCCGCAGCTGGGAATGCAGCTTCAGATCATAATCGGTGGAGGACAGCAGGACATCCATGCCGCAGTCCTCATACCAGGCGATCTATTGCCCCATCGGCCCATCCGGCTGAAGAAACCGGAAATGAAAATACCGGTTTTGCCTCGCGTTGGTCAGAAGGTCACGCATGATCCACAGCGTTTCTTCCGGCGTGAAGCTCCGGAAGGCCCAGAAGTGATCGCTCTGCCTGCCCGTTTCCGCGAAACGCCGCATCGCCTGATAGGAAAACACATTGTATTGATGCTTTTTCTTGGTCTTATAGTTATTGTAGCGTTCCGTTTCAATACCGGCCAGGAGCTCACCGAGCCCGGCCAGCTCTTCATTGTCCCCCAGACTGCCTTCCCGCAGGGCTGCAAGCTGAATGTCGCCCGGGATCATCTCCAATCCCAGATCCGGCTTGATCCTGTATACCCGATGATTCTTCTCCTGTGAACGAAGATAATTCAGATAATGCATATAGTTGGACATGTCTTCATCGTCAACGCCCATGGGCTCCGGCTGTTCGCCTTCATAAAGAAACATTTCGGAAAAAGGAAGATGGTCGGCGGGAAGGTTTACCAGGAAGGCATTCGTCTCTTTGTCGATGAGCATCAGGCTCTTTTTATGATCGGGATAAGAAATATCCATCCACAGTACGCTTTCGCCTATGCTGCGGGATTTGTTCCGGGCGTTCCGGATCGTGAAGACCGTCAGCCACGGTTTGTGGATCAGGGTCTGTAGCCGCCAAAGCAATTTACAAACAGGATGAGGATCCTGGGACTCATTGTGATAGACGGCTACCTGCAGGCTTCCCTTGCTTTCAAAATCGGCGATCGCATTCAGCAGCGGCATCGAGCAGACACCGACCATGGTAACGGATACACTGTCCGCCCCTTCGAACAGCTGAGCCGGAAGAAGGGCTTTTGCCGGGCTGTCCATGGGCTGAATAACATAGGCCGCCCGATCTTCCTCCTTCGACCCGGTCTCTCCGGTGATCAGATCGTACAGATACTGCCTCGCCAGGCGGGTGGTGGAGCCCATGATCAGCTCCTCCTTGTCGAGACGGAGCCGCGCAAGCTCCTCCGTTGTGAGACACAGCTGAGCCGCGTGGGCCTCCAGCCGCTCGGCGAAATCGATCAGGATCTTCTGACTGACCTTTCCCTGCAGGATGCGGGTCATGGAGGTCTGCGATTTGAATCCGATGATCCCGCCCACATAGGACTGTGTATAGCCGTGATGATCGATCATCATCAGGAAATCCCGCACCAGTGACATCCGTCCATCCTCCCATTGGATCAACTATTCCATACTTGAATTTATCTTACCACATGAATCGGTTTTCGTCCATCCTTTGCAGTGCACAACGAATGTGCATTTTTCATCAGTTCTCCGTTTTTCAATATGGGACAGGCTTGCCAGTTTTTGCGGAACAGGCTATAATGCTTCCGTGAAGCAATGGCCTCCGGGCCTGAAAATACGTCAAAGGAGAAGCTGCATATGAGTGAAAAGCTGAAAACGCGGGCAGAGGTGCCTGTGGAGGAGACCTGGGACCTTTCCCTGATTTATGCCTCCCAAGCGGAACTGGAAAGGGACCTGGCCCGGATCCGTGAGCTGGCGGAGTCCATGGAGAGCCGTTGGAAAGGGCAGTTGGACCGTGCGGACTCCATCGCGGCCTGCATGGAAGAAGTGCAGGAATTGAAGAAGCTGGAAACCCTGGCCTTCACTTACACAGACCTGGCGGTGTCCGTAGACCGATATGATAACGCAGCCATGGAGCTCAGCGCGCGGGTCATGTCCATGCTGACAGAGCTGGACAGCCGACTCAGTTTCATCGAAAGCGAACTGGCCGAGGCCCCATAGGCCGAGCTGCAGCAGGCTGCCGAGCTTTCCCCCGGTGCCCGTGTCTATCTTCTGAACGTACTGCGGGAGAAGCCCCATCGTCTGCATCCCGAAGCAGAGCGGGTGCTGGCAGCCTGCGGCGAAAGCTTCGGCACGCCCTATGAGGTCTACAACGCCCTGAAGCTGGCGGACATGCGCTTCCCTTCCTTCGAGGCCAACGGCAAGTCCTTGCCTCTGGGTTATTCCCTGTTCGAGGACAACTATCAGTATGAGGTAAACACGGAGATCCGCCGGAAAGCTTTCGACGTTTTCCATCAGAAGCTGAAGGAATATGAGAACGGTACCGCCGCCGCCTATAACGCCTATGTGCAGCATGAAGCCGTCATGGCCCGTCTGCGCGGCTTTTCTCAAACCATTGAGAAGGACCTGTTTGCCCAGCATGTGACAGTGGAGATGTACCACCGTCAGATCGACCTGATCATGGAGCAGCTGGCGCCGCACATGCGTCGCTACGCCAGGCTGCTGCAGCGTGTTCACGGTCTGGACCGCATGACCTACGCCGACCTGAAGCTGCCCCTGGATCCCGGCTTCACCCCGCCACTGACCATTCCGGATTGTCGGCGCTATGTGGAGGATGGTCTCTCCATGATGGGCGAAGACTATGTGGCTATGGTAAAGCAGGCCTTTGACCAGCGGTGGTTCGATTTCGCCCAGAATCAGGGCAAGAGCACCGGCGGCTTCTGTGCCTCCCCCTATGGAAAGAACTCTTACATTCTGCTCTCCTGGTGCGGTCGCATGAGCGATGTGTTCACCGTGGCCCATGAGTTAGGCCACGCCGGACATTTCGCCCGCTGCAACAAGGATCAGTCCATCCTGGATACCGATGTCTCCACCTACTTTGTGGAGGCTCCTTCTACCATGAATGAGTTGCTGATGGCTCATCACCTGATGAAGCAGAGCGACGATCTCCGTTTCCGGCGCTGGGTATTGGCCTGCATGATAGGCGATACCTACTATCATAATTTCGTGACCCATCTGCTGGAGGCTGCCTATCAGCGGGAGGTATACCGCCTGGTCCAGGAGGGCGGCAGCGTGCAGGCGGAAACCCTCAGTGGCATCATGCGTGATGTGCTGCAGCGCTTCTGGGGCGATGCGGTGGAATTGAATCCCGGTGCCGAGCTGACCTGGATGCGCCAGCCTCACTACTACATGGGGCTCTATTCCTACTCCTACAGCGCCGGTCTCACCATAGCCACCGAGATGTGCAAGCGCATCGAACGGGAAGGCGCACCCGCCGTGGAGGATTGGAAAAAGGTGCTCTCCGCCGGCAGTACCCTGGAGCCGGTGCAGCTGGCCGCCCTCTGTGGCATCGACATCACTACCGACCGGCCTCTGCTGGACACCATCGACACCATCGGCGGCTATATCGATGAGCTGGAGCGGCTCACCGATGCGCTGGAACGCGGCTGAGCGTGGCTGTGAAACCGGGATCCCCCAAAGGACGGACAGCGTTCCAACCTGTCCGTCCCGGGCTTCCCGCAGCAGAAGATATACAATCTGCGGGAAGGAAGGATCACCTTGAAGTCCATCGAGCAGAAGATTGCGCCTGTATCGGACTATTACATCTATTCTCCCAGCAAAACGGCACAGGGGATCTTTCTGTATCCCATGTTGTGCGGCCTTTTCACCTATGAGCCGGGCTATACCCTGGCCCGGAATTCCTTTGACAGCTTTTTGCTGATGTATATCCGGCGCGGCACGATGCAGCTTGACTTTGCCGGAAAGCAGCAGACTGTCCCGGAAAACAGCTTTGTTCTGCTTGATTGCTATCAGCCGCACGGTTATTCCACGCAGGAGGGCTATGAATGCCTCTGGCTGCACTTTGACGGCTGCAACGCGCGCGGCTGCTATCACTTCATCGTGTCGCACCTCGGCAATGTTTTCATGATGGAGGACGCCTTTCCCGCCCTGCGGAAGATGAACGCCATCCTCAAGGTCTTTGCGGAAGGCCAAACGGTACGTGAGCCGCTGCTTTCCCGGTACATCTATGATATCCTGACCGAGTTCATGCTGTACAATCCTGGCACGGCAAAGAGCAAAAGCCACGCTGAGATGACAGAGAAGGCCATCGCCTTCGTGAATGAGCATTTTTCCGAGGACATTTCCGTGGAGCAGCTGGCGGCCATGTGCGGTCTGAGTCCGTACTACTTTGTGCGGGTGTTCAAAAAAGAAACTGGTTACACGCCCCATGAGTACATCATCAGCCGGCGGATGGCCTCGGCCCGGTATCTGCTCAAGTACACCAAGGCACCCATCAAGGAGATCTGCTTTACCTGCGGTTTTTCCGGTGAGAGCGTATTCTGCAACGCCTTCAGGAAGCTGCATGGCATGACGCCGCAAAATTATCGGCAGCAAAGCATGAGCTCAGAGGAAACGTCGTCCGGAGAGCCCGGCTGATGCCGTCCAACCGGAATAGTGGGCGGCAAGAAAAACGGCGGATCATGGCAGGAAAATAAAAGGGACCGTCGAATAAAGTGCATGTTTGGAGTGGGATTCGGCTGGCGTCGGGAGGAGAAGCGGGATGCTGAGCAGGATTGCAGGGTATCAGAAGCAACGGGATTATCTGGTGCTGGTGGATTCGGACGGGTGCGCGATGGATACCATGGTGACCAAGCATACCAAGTGCTTCTGTCCCTGTCTGATCGAGGAATGGGACCTTCAACCCTGGGTGGCGGAGATCCAGGAGAGCTGGAACCGCATCAACATGTATACCATGACCCGCGGCTGCAACCGCTTCCAGGCGCTGGCGGATATGCTGGCAGAGGTGGATGCCACCTATACTCCGGTCCCCGGAGTGGAAGTGCTGCGGAACTGGGCGATGAACGCGCCGGAGCGCTCCAATGCCGCTTTGACGGAGGAGATCCGCCGGGACGGCCACACGATCCTGTGCAAGGCGCTGGCCTGGAGCCAGAGCGTGAACGCCGCCGTGGCCAAACTGACCATGGATGACAAGATCCCTTTTCCCAGAGTGGAGGAAGGACTGGAAGCGGCCCATGCCTTTGCGGATGTGATCGTCCTTTCCGGTGCCAATCATGACGCGCTGGTGGAGGAATGGGACACCTACGCCATGCTGGAAAACGTGGATCTGGTGCTGAGTCAGGACGACGGCACCAAGGGGCGCTGCATCGCCGCGCTGCTGGAAAAAGGCTATCCGCCGAAGCATGTGCTGATGGTGGGAGATGCCCCCGGCGATGAGTCCGCGGCCCGGAAGAACGGCGTGTTCTTCTATCCCGTGTTGGCCGGAAGAGAGGCCGAAAGCTGGCTGGAGTTCCCGGAAGCGCTGGACCGGCTGCGCGCGGGCAGCTATGCGATCTATGGCCAAGAAAAACTGCGGCAATTCCTGGAAAACCTGCAGGGATGAGCGCGCATACAGGCACCGGGCAAACGCCCCGGTGCTTTTCTTGTACGAAAAAAACGGCACCCGGTGTGCGGATGCCGCGGTATACCAGATCATTATTTCGCCAAAAGATTCATCCGAAGGTTTCCAAAGGGCGATCGGAAAGCCCTTTGGTCGCGCCCGCAGGCGCGAAACCTTTTGCAAATAAGACTCAGAAGGAAGCTTCCAGCTTGCGGATGTAGGCCAGATCGGCGGCCAGCTTTTCCTTGGTGGGCAGCTCATCGCAGAAGTCCTCCACGCTGAAGGTGCCGTCATAGCCGAACTTCTTCAGCACACGGAAGCACTCGCGCAGGTCAGCCATTCCGTCCCACAGGGGAGCCCATTCCCGCTTCCACTTCTTGCTGCCGAACTCGTCCCGGCCATCCTCGGTCAGCACGGAGTTCTTGAAATGCACATGGGCGATGAACGGGCCTAGCAGTTCAAAGGCCTTCTGATAATTCTCGAAGCCCTCGTAGACCATGTTGCCGGGATCGATGTTGATGCCCAGGCAGTCGGGATCCAGACCCTGCAGGACGTTCCAGGCCGCGTTGGGGCTGCTCAGCAGGGTGTCATGATGCATCTCCAGGATGATCTTCACGCCGTACTTGCGGGAGAGGATCTCCAGGTTCTGCAGGTGCAGACGGGTCTCTGCCATGGCAACGCGGTAATTCTTCTGCTCATCGGTGGCGCGGTAGCCCTGCTGGAACACGCGGATCTTGGGGGCGCCCATGATCACCGCAGCCCGCAGAACGCTCTCCACCTTGTCATACTGGGAAGGATCCAGGTAGGAAGCCAGCGCCAAGGTCTCCAGATCGTACTCCTTGGCCAGCGCGGCCAGGCGGGGCGCCTGCTCCTCCACGGTCTCAATGTCGATGGTGGCCTTGTTGTCGGCCCAGTAGCGGCGGCCATAGGGGACATCCTTCGGAATTTCCTTCGGGATGTTGGTCACGCGCCATTCCACGCCGTCATAGCCCAGCTCCTTCAGCAGCTTCAGGGTCTCCTCAGGCGTATACTCAGGAGTACATACAGAAAACACACCGTATTTCATGGGGCTCGTCCTCCTTTGATATGGGAAATCTCTTACCCTGTATTATACCCTGCCGGAGAAAATGCGCAAGGGGTTTTTACGCGTTGATCTCCGACCAGGCATGCTGAAGCTCCTCAATGATGTTCAGATGCTGGGGACAGGCTGCCTCACAGCAGCCGCAGCCGATGCACTGGTCCGGCGTGGCGGTGTGGTCCTTCAGCATGCGCACCTCCCAGCTGTCACTGTAGGGCACATTGTACAGGGAATGATTGTTCCAGGCGCGGAAGGTGGTGGGGATATCCACGCCATTGGGGCAGGGCATGCAGTAGCGGCAGCCGGTGCAGCCGATCTTCGTGCGGCTGATATAGCCCTCACGGACCCGGTCGATCAGCGCCAGCTCCTCGGCGGTCATGATGTTCGGCTCCACGGTGTCGAAGATGCGCAGGTTGTCGTCGATCTGCTTTGGCTCGTTGCAGCCGGACAGCACGGTGGCCACCTCGGGATGGTTGCACAGCCAGCGGAAGGCCCACTCCACGGCGGAGCGCTTGACGGGGAAGGCGTCATACATGGCCTGGACATTGTCCGGCGCGTTGGCCAGCTTGCCGCCAAGCAGGCCTTCCATGATGACCACGGGGATGCCCATGCTGCCCGCCAGCTCCAGGCCCCGGGTGCCGGCCTGGTTGTTGATGTCCATGAAGTTGTACTGGATCTGCACCATGTCCCAGTCATAGTCCTTCAGGATATACTCGAATTCATCGTAGGGGCCATGGAAGGAGAAGCACTTGTAGCGGATCTTGCCGGCAGCCTTCATGTCATCAAAGAATTGGGGTGCGCCGATGGACTTGAAGTACTCCCAGCCCTTCTTGTCGATGCCGTGCATCAGGTAGAAGTCGATATGGTCCGTCTGCAGCTTCTTCAGCTCGGATTCCAGCAGGTCCTCCATTTCCTGCCGGTTGTGGACATGGCCCGCGGGCATCTTGGTGGCGATGGTCACCCGGTCGCGGTAGCCGTCCTGCAGGGCCTTGCCCAGCACGATCTCCGAGGTCTTGTCCAGATACACATAAGCCGTATCCAGATAGGTGACGCCGCCGTCGATGGCGCGGCGGATCAGGGAGATGGCCTTCTGCTCATCGATGACGCTGTCTCCGGAGGCGGCACCGTTGAAGCGCATGCAGCCCAGACCGAAAGCGGAGCCCTGGATCCCCAGCTTGCCGAAGGTACGGTATTTCATCAAACATTCCTCCTTATGGATGATGGGAGCTTTCTGCGTTTATCATAGCCGAAAAGCGTGGAAAAAGCCATAACGAATCTTGCACAGAATTGTATTTTTCATTCACCGGCAGGATGGTCCCGCAGCATGCGCAAAAGATAATCCTTGCGGTCGTGCCGCATGGTGTAGCAGTACCGGGGGCCGCCCTGTTTTTCGGAAACGGCGGTGAAGGTATAATAGGCTTCATCCTGCAGGGTGGGACAGTCCATGGCCAGCGCCTGGGTCATGGCCAGCAGCGGCCCGGGCTGCAGCGGATCGGTCTGGTGCTCGCTGAAACGCCAGATCCTGTGGGCGCCGCCCAGCAGCACCAGCTCCACCTGCTGTGGAGAGAGCAGCACCTGCTCCAGCAGATCGGGATTTTCCCTGCGGACCATGGACAGCACGCTGCGATAGGTGCCGGACTGGCGCATGCGCTGCATAATCAGCTGCTGTGTCTGCTTTTCCTTCCGCAGCCGGAGCAGCAGCACGGCGCAGACGGCACAGCCGATGAGCAGCACGAGAATGATCCATCCCATGAGCATCCAGCCTCCTTGATGCGAAAATTAAACTTGAAAAGGGATACGCCCGAAGGTTTCCAAAGGGCGATCGGAAAGCCCTTTGGTCGCGCCCGCAGGCGCGAAATCTTTTATCCCGAAAGCACAAAAAATGGCTCAGGCGGTCAAGCAGAGCCATTTGATGTGAGCGTGCCCATAAGCCGAGTTCTGTATTGGGCGATCATCTATCCAGACCTGACGTTACCGCGCAGGTTCAAGCGATTTCGGAGACACGGCGGGCCGCCTTGAACATCTCCATACAATCTTGCACCGGGTGGGGTTTACAGCACGGACAAGTTGCCAAGCCGTGGGTGAGCTCTTGCCTCGCCTTTCCATCCTTACCCTCCGCAAAGCGGAAGGCGGTATCTCTCTGTTGCACTCTCCTTGGAGTCGCCTCCACCGGCCGTTAGCCGGCACCCTGCCCTGTGGTGCTCGGACTTTCCTCATGCCTTCCGGCACGCAATCGCCTGGTCACCTCACGGGATGTATTCTACCCGTTCCGGCGGGCCTTGTCAAGTCTGCGGAGCGAAGCAGAACAGGCATGAATAAAAAAGTAAAATTTATGTCATCATCTTGTCATATTTTAATTTTGCGGTATAATGGAGACTGGAATGAATTCAGAATCGGGAGGACACGCAGGTGAGCGGTCTTTTGCAGGCATTCGCATCCCTGGCCACGGCGGGACTGATGCTTGTTTCAAACAGTCTGAACACGGCGGCACCGCAGAACGATATCCACGGTACGCTGTTCCTCGTGAACCGCCAGTGGCGGGTGAGCGCGGATTATGAGCCGGAGGACCTGCGCGTGGTGCAGGTGACCGGTCGCAAGAGCATGCGGGAGGAGGCGGCCGCAGCCTTTGAGGAAATGGCGGCAGTCTGTCTGCAGGAGACCGGCAAGCAGCTGACCTGCGTGAGCGGCTACCGCAGCTATGAGACCCAGAGCAATCTGTACAGCAACAAGCTGAAGCGGGTGAAGACCCAGGCCAAGGCGGATGAGTATGTGGCCCGCCCCGGCGCCAGCGAGCATCAGCTGGGCATGGCCATGGACGTGGGGCAGGTCCAGGAGACCTCCCTGGTGGAGGCCTTCGGCAAGACCGTGGGCGGCAAATGGATCCGGGAAAACTGCTGGCGCTTCGGCTTTATCCTGCGCTACGGTGAGGGCTGGGAGGACGTGACCGGCTACAAGTATGAGCCCTGGCACGTGCGCTATGTGGGCCTTGAGACCTCCATGGCCATCCATGATAACGCTCAGCCCTTTGAGACCTATCTGCTGGATTACCGTGCCGATACGCTGATGAAGATCCTGAGGAGGAATGCGGAATGAAGCTGAAAAGGCTGGCCTGCCTGCTGCTGGCGCTCAGTCTGGTGCCTGCCGCCGCCTGGGGCGAGGAGGACGACGACGACTTCAGCCTGCTGGAGATCGTGGATCTGGAGGAGATCTCCTACAATGACGTGGTATGGAATTTTCCCATCGATCTGTTCGATATGGAGCCGAACTACATCCGCCTGGCCAATAAGCATATGTACCTGGAAAAGGACTGGGCGGCGGGCACGCTGGTGAAGCTGGCCACCCGCAAGGAGAACAAGGACGGCACCACCAACGGCGGTGTGCGCAAGGCCTCCAGCGGTACCATGCAGCTGGAGTAGAAATGCGCCGCGGCCCTGGTGGAGATGTTCGAGGCGGCCAATGACGAGGGTGTGAAGCTCTACCTGAAGAGCGCCTGGCGTTCCTGGAGCACCCAGAACACCATGTATTACAACCGCCTGAAGAAATACGGCTACGATGACGGCTGGGTCATCAAGCCCGGCGCCAGCGACCATCAGACCGGCCTGGGCTGCGACGTGGTCAGCTATGCCTGGCGGGACAAGGGCATGAACGAGAAATTCGCCCAGACCACCGAGGCCCAGTGGATGGCCCTGCACTGCGCGGAATACGGCTTCATCATCCGCTATCCGGAGGATAAGGTGGATATCACCGAGATCAACTATGAGCCCTGGCATCTGCGCTATGTGGGCATCCCGGTCGCGACCTATATCATGGAGAACGGCCTCTGCCTGGAGGAGTTCCATGAGCAGCTGAAGGAAGCCATCGACCAGTTCCTGGCGGACGGCGGCAACGCTTCCCTGGTGGAGCCCTTCCAGTGGGAGAGCATGGAATCCACCTATTAACAATGAAAGGAATTTCTGAAAGACCATGAACCCCGGACAAGGAGCCATGATCGCCGCGCTGGCCCTATGCGTGGTATTTTCCGCTTTTTTCTCCTCCTCCGAGACGGCCTATTCCGCGGCAAATCGCGTAAAGCTGAAGACCAAAGCCCAGAACGGCAACGCCCGGGCGGCGGAAGCGCTGCGCCTGGCGGAAAACTATGACCGCCTGCTGACCACACTGCTGGTGGGCAACAACGTAGTGAACATTGCCGGTACCTCCATTGCCACCCTGCTTTTTACCGGCTGGATGGGCCCCATGGGCGCCACGGTATCCACGGTGGTGATGACGCTGCTGATCCTGCTGTTCGGCGAGATCTCTCCCAAGACGCTGGCCAAGCAGTCTCCGGAAGAGGTGGCCATGGCACTGGCGCCGATGCTGAAGAAGTTTGTGGCGGTGCTTGGCGCCCTGGATCCGCTGTTCGCCCTGTGGCGCAAGCTGCTTGCAAAGCTGTTTCCGCCCAAAAAGGATGAAACGGATATTGAGGACGAGCTGCTGACCATGGTGGAGGAGGCCCAGTCCGACGGCGATATGGACGTGCATGAGGGCGAGCTGATCCGCTCCGCGTTGGAGTTCCGGGACCGGGTGGTGACCGATATCATGACGCCCCGCGTGGACGTGACCGCCCTGGAGGATACCGCTACCGTGGCGGAGGCGGGGCAGCTTTTCCGAGAGACCGCCTACTCCCGTATTCCGGTGTATCATGAGGACATGGACCACATCATCGGCATCCTGCATGAGAAGGACTTCTATGTGCGGGCGGCAGAGGGCGTACGGACCATTACCGGCATGATGCAGGAGCCGGTATACGCCGCCGCGACCCTGGACGTGAGCAAGCTGCTGAAGCTGTTCCAGTCCACCAAGACCCATATGGTGGTGGTGCTGGATGAGTTCGGCGGCACGGAGGGCGTGGTCACCATGGAGGACGCCCTGGAGGAGCTGGTGGGCGAGATCTATGATGAGCATGACGACGTGAATGAGGACATGGTGCAGCAGCCCGATGGCTCCTGGCTGGTAGACGGCGGCATGCTGCTGGAGGATCTGCTGGAGCGGCTGCAGGTCAGGGGCGACTACGAGGCAGATACCGCCGGCGGCTGGGCCGGAGAGGTGCTGGGCCGGATCCCCACGGTGGGATCGTCCTTTGAGGAAAACGGCCTGGAGGTCACGGTGGCGGCCATGGACCGGCTGCGGGTGACCCGGCTGCGGATCCGCGTCAAAGAGACACAGAACGGAGAAACGGAGCCCCGGAAAGAATGATGCTAAATATCTGAAAGTATGCTCCCGAAGGTTTCCAAAGGGCGATCGGAAAGCCCTTTGGTCGCGCCCTCAGGCGCGAAATCCTCTACATAAGAACTTGAATAATCATAAAGAAACAGGAGTGAATGAACATGAGCGCCAAGAAGAACAAGACGGATAAAAAGAAGCTGATGACCCGGATCATCTGCCTGGCCATCGCGGGCGTGATGGTGCTGGCCACCCTGATCTCTGCCCTGCTGAGCCAGGTCTGGTAAGCCCGGTATGAAGCGGAATCGAAGCGGAAGGCCGGTCTCTCCGGGCACCATCCTCATGCTGGCCTGTTCGGCCGTCGTGCTGGTCGGGATGCTGTTCGTGCTGAATGCCCTGAGGAACCCGAATGTCACGCTGAACACGGACCGTGTGGTGGAAAGCCTGGAGCTTTCCTCGGACTGGCTGGTGAACAAGGACGAGAGCGCCATCCTGCAGCCCATCTCCACAGTGGCGGACGCAACGGCGACTCCGGGCACGAACGCCATGCTGACGGTGGCGCAGTCGGACCGCACCACGGCCACCCTGACCTTCGGCGGCACGGTGGCCATTACCGCCACCATCCGCAAGAGCTGCTATTTCTCCGCCAGCAAGAAGTATGACTTTGATGAGCTGTTCGACCTGATGGGGGATGCCCTGGACAGCGACCTGACGGTGGTTGCCCTGGAGAACCTGGTGGACAGCACGCAGAGCATGTCCACGCTGATCACCCCGGCGGACGTGCTGACCTCCATGAAGCGCTACGGCGTGGACGCGGTGAACCTGGGCTTTTCCAGCTGCCTGGACAAGGGCGTGAGCAGCCTGCAGGCGACCATGACTGCGGCGCAGGAGGCAGGCCTTTCCACAGTGGGGGCCTATGCCGCGGAGAATCAGAGCACGGTGACAGCCCGGACGCTGGAGATCAACGGCATCCGGATCGCGCTGCTGCATTACACGGATACCCTGAGCAGCGCCAACGCGAAGAAGCTGACGACCGCCCAGTCGGCCTGGATGGTGCCTCAGACGGCCGCTGCCCTGGAGGAGATCGCCCTGGCGAAGCAGAATGGCGCGGATGTGGTGATCGTGAGTCTGCACTGGGGCAAGAGCGGCACGACGACCGTAAGCAAAGCCCAGAAGACGCTGGCCCAGCAGCTGGCGGATGCCGGCGCGGATGTGATCCTCGGCGTGGGCAGCCGCGCAGTCATGACGGCCACCTGGCTGGACCGGGCGGACGGCGGACAGACACTGTGTTGCTATGGTCTGGGCAGCCTGATGAACGAGAAGCGGACCAACGCCGCCGTTGCCGGGATGCTGCTGCAGCTGACCTTTACCAAAGAAAACAATAAGACGGTGCTGAGCGTTGCCGGGTACCGGCCTACCTATATCTGGCACTATGAGCAGGACGATGTGCAGCACTTCCGCGCGGTGATCGCCAACGCGGACGCGCCGGAGGGCATGGAAGACAGCCAGGTCAAGGTGATGAAGAAGGCCATGACCACTACCCAGAACGCGCTGGGCAGTGACAATCCCCTGACGCTGCTGCAATAAAACCTGCTGCAAAAAGGGAGACCGAAGCAATCCAGAGGGCGATCGGAAAGCCCTCTGGTCGCTCGCCGCAGCGAGCGAAATCCTTTTTCTCAAAGGAGAAGACAGATGGAGCTGAAGATCGGCAGTATGCCCCATGGCCCCCGGAACCTGATCACGGATGTCCCCGGCGTGCGGGTGGGCCATGCCACCGTGGACCGGGAGGATTGCCATACCGGCGTAACGGTGGTGATGCCTCCGCCCGCCAATCCCTTCCGGGAGAAGCTGACCGCGGCCTCCTGCGTATTCAATGGCTTTGGCAAGACCCAGGGTCTGATCCAGGTGGATGAGCTGGGCACGCTGGAGACACCCATTGCGCTGACCGGCACCCTGAATGTGGGCAAGGTGCATGACGCCGTGGTGGGCTATATGATCGATGTATGCGCGGCGGAGGGCCAGCGCCTGACCAGCGTGAACCCGGTGGTCTGCGAATGCAACGACGGGCAGATCAGCGATATCGGCAAGCGCGCGGTAGGCGAAGCCGAGGTCCGGGCGGCCATTGCCTCTGCCTCTGAGGATTTCGAGCAGGGGGCGGTGGGCGCCGGACGCGGTACCATCTGCTACGGCATGAAGGGCGGCATCGGCTCCTCCTCCCGGCTGATGAAGATCGGCAAGGAGACCTTCACCATCGGCGTGCTGGTGCAGAGCAACTACGGCGCGTCGGCAGACTTCCGGGTGGCCTGCCTGCCTGAGGGTCTCAGCGAGTGCGACCAGGGCAGCATCATCCTCATCGTGGCAACGGATCTGCCGCTGAGCGCCCGCCAGCTGAAGCGGGTGCTTCGGCGGACCTCTGTAGGCATGGCCCGGCTGGGCAGCTATATCGGCCATGGCAGCGGCGAAGTGGCAGTGGGCTTTACCACGGCGCCCCGGGAAACGGAGTGCCATTTTACGACGATCCGTACGCTGAATGAAAACGACATGAACGTCCCGTTCCGCGCGGTGGGCGAGGCGGCGGAGGAGGCCATCCTCCAGTCCCTGCTGCACGCGCACGCGGACGTGACCCTGGCAGGCAAGCGGATCCCCAGCCTGCGGGAATACCTGAAGGAACAGGGACTGTAACGGACTGAAAATGACCGAAGGGAGCGAAACGATGCGGTTTGAAGTGATCGGCAGCAGGGAAAAGCCGGTGATCCTGATGATGGGCTGGCCCTTTTCGACCCCAGCGTGCCTTCGCCCGGCGGCGGAGAAGCTGCAGGACTTCTGCGTGATCCTGCCCTGCTGGGACGGCGAGGATGATTCCAAAGTGGCGTTCACCGGCCGGCAGGATCAGGCGGCGCAGATCCTTTCCTGGCTGCAGCAGCAGGAGATCCGGCAGGTGGCGGTCCTCGTGGGCATCTCCATGGGCGCCGCGGTGGCCATGGACCTGGCTTCCCTGATGGAGAAGACCGGCATGGTGCAGCCCGGGGCGATCCTCTGTGACAGCGGCACCTTCCGCCGCAGAGGCTGGATCACCCGGATCCTGCGGAGCATGGCAGTGCGGCACATGATGCGCCTGCGCAAAAAGGGCACTGAGGAAGAGGCGGTTTCCGCCATGCTTCAAAGCCGCGCGGTGCGCCTGCTGACCGGCCGGAATGCCATAGCCTTCCTTCCGCTGCTGACGGACATGGTGCATATTGCGGACAAGCTGAGCGGCCGGACCATCCGCGCCCAGCAGAAGGCCTGCTGCACCTTCGACTGGCCGCAGCTGTCCGAAGCCCTGGAGCGCCGCACGGTGTTCACCTATGCCTCGGATGATCCCTCACGGTTTGCCCTGCGGCAGCTGCGGGAGCAGTATCCACGCGCGGTCTACCATACCTTTGGCAAACTGGGCCATGGCGGCATGGTGCTGCGGAACACGGACAGCTTTGTATCCTTGGTCAGGGGGTTGACATTAAAATGAAGCTGTGTCGGTGGCTGGTGGCAACGGTGGCCTGTTTGCTGCTGCTTTTTTCCTGTGCGGTGGCGGAAACAACGGATGAAGCAAAGGACCTGACCCGCAAATGCACGATCATCGTGAGTGCAGACAAGAGCCATAAGGACAACATGTTCACTATGGGCAATCGGCAATCCTGGACGGCAACCTCCGGCAGTACGGTTACCGTGAAAGGCCCGAAGGACGGCTCGCTAATCCAGGGCATTTCTGTCTCCTTCCTGGGTACGGTCCCGACGATCACGATCACCGCCGATGAAGAGACTGTAGCCTTCAGTTCAATGGATTACAAGAACCAGTATATTGCGTTCTCTCAGCCGGTGGCCTCCTTTGAGATGACTTTGGATTGTGTGGACCCGGAGCAGACGCTGGCGCTGAATCATCTGTATATCTACGGAGAGGGCGAACTGCCGGACAGCGTACAGCAATGGACAGAGCTGGAGGACAGTGCCGATATCATGGTCATCGCCACCCATCCCGATGACGAGCTGCTGTGGTTTGGCGGTCTCCTGCCGACCTATGCGGGCGAGCTGCAGAAAAAGGTCATCGTGGTGTACTTCTGCCCCTCCAAGGAATGGCGAAAAAATGAACTGCTGAACGGGCTGTGGACCTGCGGCGTGCGGTACTATCCGGTGCTGGGCTCCTTCCATGACGACGGCCGGAAAAGCGATATGGACTGGGCCATGGAAAACTGGGGCGAGGAGGCCATGGAAAGCTTCATTACCGAAGCGATCCGCAAATACAAGCCATCCGTGGTCATCACGCAGGACATGGCGGGAGAATACGGGCATGGCGCTCATAAGGCTGCGGTGAAGGTAGTAACGGATGTGATCACCTCAAAGACCATGGACGCGTCCTTTGATACGGCCTCGGCGGAGGCCTACGGAACCTGGACGGTGAAAAAGCTCTATCTGCATTTGTGGCAGGAGGGGGAGATCACCATGGACTGGGATCAGCCGCTGTCCTTCTTCGGCGGGGAGACCGGTTACTCGGTGGCGCTCAGAGCATACAAGCTGCATTATTCCCAGCAGAAGGGAAAGCATCATATGCTTGAGTACGGTGACTATGACTGCCGTAAGTTCGGACTGTACTGGACGACGGTGGGTCCTGATGAGGCCGGGAATGATTTCCTGGAGCATATTGAATAAAAAGTGCCGGACGGTTTGATGAGTTATTATTGACAATTTCTCCGCAATGTTTTATCCTATTCTATGGTGTGGGATGACGAACCGCACCGCTGAACGAATGTACCGATCAATGTCAGGAGGATGATTCCGATGAATAAGAAGCCGGTTGTTCTGGTTGTGATGGACGGCGTGGGTGAATCCAGCGATCCGCTGGGCAATATGGTTATGCAGGCCACGACGCCTACCCTGGACGAGTTCAAGGCTACCTGCCCCTGGAAGACCATCAAGGCCCATGGCGATGCCGTCGGCCTGCCCACCGATGACGATATGGGCAACAGCGAGGTCGGCCACAACGCGCTGGGCTGCGGCCAGATCTATTCCCAGGGCGCCAAGCTGGTGAATGAGAGCATTGAAAGCGGCAAGATCTATCAGTCCGAGACCTGGAAGAGCCTTGTGGGCGGCCTCAAGGACGGCAACACCCTGCACTTCCTGGGCCTGCTGAGCGACGGCAACGTGCACTCCAATATCCGCCATCTGATCGCCATGCTGAAGGAAGCCAAGGCTGAGGGCGTGAAGAAGGTCCGTTGCCATATCCTGCTGGATGGCCGCGATGTGCCTGCCACCTCCGCGCTGGAGTATGTGCAGCAGCTGGAGGACGTGCTGGCTGAGCTGAACGACGCCTCCTTTGACGGACGCATTGCCTCCGGCGGCGGCCGTATGACCATCACCATGGACCGCTATCAGGCCAACTGGCCCATGGTCAAGGCCGGCTGGGACGTGCATGTGCACGGCGAGGGCCGTCCGTTCGCTTCCGCCAAGGAAGCCATCGAGACCTATCGTGCCGAGACCGGTGTGATCGACCAGGATCTGCCTGCCTTCGTCATCGCGGAGAACGGCGAGCCCGTAGGCAAGATGATCGACGGCGACAGCGTGATCCTGTACAACTTCCGCGGCGACCGCGCCCAGGAGATCTCCATGGCCTTTGACGGCGACGCCTCCTTCGACAAGTTCGACCGCGGCGTGGTGCCCGCTGTGCAGTATGCCGGCATGCTGGAGTATGACGGCGACCTGAAGATCCCGCACCATTATCTGGTGAATCCGCCCACCATCCGTCACACCCTGACCGAGCTTCTGGTGGAGAACGGCATCAAGGAGTATGCCTGCTCCGAGACCCAGAAGTACGGCCATGTGACCTATTTCTGGAACGGCAACCGTTCCGGCAAGGTGAGCGAGGAGCTGGAGGACTACGATGAGGTGCCCAGCGATGTGC
>R14__coassemble_834_pt1 | contig 18408 bp, 12 predicted proteins | sample R14__metabat2_high_PE_026 | metagenome-assembled genome bin R14 | reverse complement strand
TCATATCAAGCGTACCCGCACCGGCAGTGAATGGGTCCTGGATATCTTCAAGGTCGTCTTCCTGGCCATCATCACCATCGTCACGGTGTATCCCTTCTGGAACGTGTTCGTGGTCTCCATCAACGATGCCACAGACGCCACCCGCGGCGGCCTGTACTTCTGGCCCCGTATCTTCTCCATTGCCAGCTACAAGGACATCCTGGGCCGCAGCTCCTTCCAGCACTCCATCCTGATCACGGTCGCCCGTACCGTCATCGGTACCCCGCTGGCCGTGCTGGTCACCGCCATGTGCGCCTACTCCCTCTCCCGCAAGGAGCTGGTGGGCAACAAGTTCTGGAACCTGCTGTTCGTGTTCACCATGTACTTCGGCGGCGGCCAGGTGCCCTACTACATGGTGCTGAAGGGCCTGGGCCTGCTGGATAATTTCTGGGTTTATATTCTCCCGAACGTCATGAGCGTGTATAATATGATCCTGATCAAGTCGTACATCGACTCCATGCCGGACAGCCTGTTCGAGGCCGTGCGCATCGATGGCGGCAACGATCTCCACATCTTCTTCGGCTTCGTGCTGCCGCTGGGCAAGCCCATCCTGATGACGGTCGCCCTGTTCGTGGCCATCATGCAGTGGAACAGCTGGTTCGACGCCAACCTGTATACCAGCAGCGAGAACCTGAAGCCCATGCAGTCCATCCTGGTGCAGATCCTGAACCAGTATCAGACCGGCACCTCCGAATCCGCCAAGATGTCTGCCGCGCAGGCGGGCAATACCATCACCGCGGACTCCATCCGCATGGCCGCCACCATGGTGGCCACCCTGCCCATCATCGCCATTTACCCCTTCATCCAGAAGTACTTCGTAAAGGGCATCATGCTGGGCTCCGTCAAGGGCTGATCCCCTCTTTCCCCATTCACCCCCCTCTCCGGAAATCCGGAGGGGGGAGTGCGTGGGTACTCTCGTTTATGGGAGGTTGATCCGATGGCTGAACGTGAAAACTCCGCCAAGCCCGACAAGGTCCGGTTCCATGTTTTTCCGGATGACCGCTTTGTCGACCTGACGTTATATCAGTTCGGTTGGGAGAAGTGCGAGTCCCGCCATTCCTATGGGCCGCACATCCGCAACCATTATCTGTTCCACTATATCATCTCCGGCAAGGGCACGCTGGAGGCCGCCGGCTCCGACAAGGAGACCCGGTATTATGAGCTGCACGCCGGCCAGGGCTTCCTGATCAGTCCCGGCCAGGTGACCCATTATTATGCCGACGCCGAGGAGCCCTGGGAATACACCTGGATCGAGTTCGACGGCCTGCGCGCCAAGGAGACCCTGGAGCTCTCCGGCCTGGACCTGAACCACCCCGTCTTCAACGCCCGCAGCCGGGACATGGCCGCCCATCTGCAGGAGCTGATGCTGTACATCGTGGATCACGGCGAAGAGACCACCATGAACCTGACCGGGTACGCCTTCCTCTTCCTGGACCAGCTGCACAAGTCCAGCACCAACGCCCGCCAGGAGAACAACCGCCGGGTGCGTGACTTCTACCTGCGTGAGGCCCTGAACTACATCGAGCAGCACTATGCCGAGGACGTCTCCGTGGAGGACATCGCCTCCTTCTGCGGCCTGAGCCGCAGCTACTTCGGCCGCATCTTCAACGATGTGATGGGCAAAACGCCCCAGGAGTTCCTGCGCAATTATCGCATCACCAAGGCCTGCCAGCTGCTGAAGAGCACCCGCATGATGGTGAAGGACGTGGGAACGGCGGTGGGCTATCCCAACCAGCTGCATTTTTCCCGCGCCTTCAAGGAGGTCATCGGCTCCAGTCCCAGGGAATGGCGCAACCAGCACTTCGAATTATAAAACCACTGCTTGACGGTACGTATTCCGCCTGATACAATACTCCCCGGATATTCCTCATTTCATCATGAAAGAGGTTCAGACAATGATTCAGTTTATTGCGGACAAGGGTCTGTTCCATATACACAATGACCGCATCTCCTGTGTGCTGAGCCTGCACCGGGACGAGCTGGGCTGTGACGAGCTGCTGATGCCCTACCTGGGCGCGCCGCTGTCCGATCCCGAGGATGCCCTGGCCCGGAACCAGCTGTTCGAGGGGGCTTCCTTCGATTCTCCCAGGGAGCTGCTGCCCTACGCCTGCCCCACCGGGGGACGCGGTGACTTCCGCCCCGTGCTGGCGGAGGCGAGAGGGATCAGCGGCCAGTCCTGCACCGAGCTGTTCTACGATCATTATACCGTGATCCCCGGCAAGCCCGGGCTGCAGGGGCTGCCCGCCACCTATGTGGAAAAGGATGACGAAGCCGAAACGCTGGTCGTTACCCTGAAGGATCCTCTGACCGCCCTGACCGCCGAGCTGTCCTATACGCTGTTTGCCGACCGCCCCGTGCTCGCCGCCTCCATCCGCTATGTGAACAACGGCACCGAGGCCCTGACCCTGGACCAGGCCGGCAGCTTCTGCCTGAACCTTCCCGGCCGGTACGATCTGCTGCATCTGCACGGCGCCTGGGGCAAGGAGCGCCATGTGGAGCGCGTGGCCCCCGCTGTGCTGACCCGCAGCATCAGCTCCGCCCGCGGCGCCTCCGGCCACGAGCACAATCCCTTCGCGGCCCTGTGCTGCCCGGAGACCACCGAGTTCGAAGGCGAGTGCTTCGGCGTGAACCTGGTGTACAGCGGCGACTTCGCCATCCAGGTGGAGGAGAGCCCCTACAATCAGACCCGCCTGACCGCCGGCCTGAACCCCCGCACCTTCCGCTGGCAGCTGCTGCCCGGAGAAGCCCTGCAGGCCCCCGAGGCGGTGGTCGTCTGGTCCGCCGAGGGCCTGAACGGCATGAGCCAGGCCTATCACAGCCTGTACCGCACCCGCCTGTGCCGGGGTGCCTGGCGTGACCGGGAGCGTCCCATCCTCATCAACAACTGGGAAGCCACCTACTTCAAGTTCAACCACGAGAAGATCATGCAGATCGCCCGGACCGCCGCCGATGTGGGCATTGAGCTGTTCGTGCTGGATGACGGCTGGTTCGGCAAGCGCGACAATGACGACTGCTCCCTGGGCGACTGGGTGGTGGACCGCAAGAAGCTGCCCGACGGCCTGGAGGCCCTGGCGAAGGACATCAACGCCCTGGGCATGCGCTTCGGCCTGTGGTTTGAGCCGGAGATGGTCTCCCCGGACAGCGACCTGTACCGGGCCCATCCCGACTGGTGCCTGCACGCGGAGGGTCGCCGCCGCAGCCAGGCCCGCCAGCAGCTGATCCTGGATATGGGCCGCACCGAGGTGCAGGACTATGTGATCGATGCCGTCAGCGCGGTGCTGAAGAGCGCCCCCATCTCCTATGTGAAGTGGGACATGAACCGCAACTTCAAGGAGGCCGGCTCCGCGGTGCTGCCCGCCGCGCAGCAGGGAGAGGTGGCCCATCGCTATATGCTGGGCCTGTACAGGGTGCTGGAGGCCATCACCTCCGCCTTCCCGGAGGTGCTGTTCGAGAGCTGCTCCGGCGGCGGCGGACGCTTTGACGCCGGTATGCTCTACTACATGCCCCAGACCTGGACCAGCGATGACACCGACGCCATGGAGCGTCTGTTCATCCAGTACGGCACCAGCATGTGCTACCCCTGCAGCGCCATGGGCGCCCATGTTTCCGCCGTGCCGAACCATCAGAGCGGCCGCGTGACCGCCATGCGCACCCGCGGCGATGTGGCCCTGGGCGGCAACTTCGGCTACGAGCTGGACCTGTCCCTCCAGACCCCCGGGGACCTGGAGGAGATCCGCCGCCAGGTGGCCATGGTCAAGCAGATCCGCCGTACCACCCAGCAGGGCACCTTCACCCGGCTGCTGAGCCCCACCGAGGGCAACATCACGGCCTGGCAGTTCGTGGATGCGCAGCGCATCGTGTTCTGCGCATACCGGGTGCTGAGCCATCCCAACGTGACCGACAGCCGCATCCGCCTGCGCAAGGTGCCTGCCGGCAGCTACCGTATTCCGGATGGCAGGGTGGTCACCGCCGATATGCTGATGAACATCGGCCTGAACCCCAGCTTCGGCCGCCACGATTTCGCCTCCAGCGTGATCATTCTGGAGCGCGTGTAAGCAAATCCGGATACGCTCCCCCTGAGCACTGGAAAGGACAAAACCAGTGAGCTTCAGGGGGGCGTTTTGCGTTGGGTTGTTGACGGAAAGCCCCAAAAGCGGTATCATTGCAGGGTATCCATGATATGAAAGGAAACACGCGCATGGCATTGAAGGAGCATCAGGCACCGGAGCTGCCGGAAAAGATCCCGGAGGAGATCCGCCGGACCGCCGATGAAGGCCTGACGGAGAACGAAGCGGCGCAGCGGCGGCAGCGGGGGCTGGGCAATGACTGCACCGCCGATCCCGGCAAAACCACGCCGGAGATCATCTGCAGCCATCTTTTTACCCTGTTCAACCTGCTGAACGTGGTGCTGGCGGTCTGCCTGGCGCTGGTGGGCAGCTTCCGCAATATGCTCTTTATGGGCGTGGTGGTCAGCAATACGCTGATCGGCGCGGTGCAGGAGCTGCGGGCGCATCATACCATCCGCAAGCTGCAGTTGCTGAACCTGCCCGCGGTCAATGTACTGAGAGAAGGCAAAAAGTCCCTGGTCAAGGCGGATGCCCTGGTCCGGGACGACCTGATCGTGCTGCACGCGGGAGACCAGGTGCCGGCGGACGCCATCGTGCGGGGCGGCACCGGCGCGGTGAATGAATCCCTGCTGACCGGCGAGGCGGACCCTGTCAATAAAAAGGAGGGCCAGTGGCTCTACTCCGGCAGCTATGTCACCGAGGGCACCCTGACCGCCCAGCTGGTGATGGTGGGCAAGGAGAGCTACATCAGCCGCCTGTCCGCCGCGGCCCGGACCATCGTGCCGGAAAAGACCGCCCTGACCCAGGACCTGGACAGGATCATCCGGGTGGTCAGCATCGCGCTGATCCCCATCGGCATCGCCCTGTTCTGCAAGCAATATTTCTTCGGCGGCAGCGAACTGAACCGGGCCGTGACCTCCTCCGTGGCGGCCATGATCGGCATGATCCCGGAGGGGCTGCTGCTGCTGACCAGCGTGGCCCTGGCCGTGGGCGTGGTCAAGCTGGGCAGCCATCAGACCATGGTGCAGTCCCTGCATGGCATCGAGACCCTGGCCCGGGCGGATGTGCTCTGCCTGGACAAGACCGGCACCCTGACCACCGGGGACATGACTTTGGTGCGTCTGCTGCCCCTGGACACGGACGAACAGGAACTGACGCAGGCCGCCGCCCGCTTTGCCGGTGCCTTTGAGGAGCGGAACGGCACCCTGCGCGCGCTGTGCGAGGCCCTGTCTCCCATCGGGGAAAAGCCGGTGGAGACCCTGCCCTTCTCCTCCGCCCGGAAGCTGTCCGCCGCCTGCTTTGCGGATGGGCAGGTGCTGATCCTGGGCGCGGCGAGCTTCGTGCTGGGCAGCGCCTATACGGACCGGCTGAAGCAGCAGGTGGAGGCGCAAGCTGCCCAGGGGCTGCGGGTGGTGGTGCTGGCGGAGAGCAACCGCCTGCCGGAGGATGGCATCGAAACGCCCATCACGAGGGTGCTGGGGCTGTGCCTCTTCCAGGATACGCTCCGCCCCCATTGTGAGGAAACGCTGGCTTATTTCCGGAAGCAGTCGGTCAGCCTGCGGGTCATCAGCGGGGACGATCCCCGCACGGTGGCCGCCGTGGCTGCCCGGGCGGGTCTGCCGGACGCGGACCGCTGGGTGGATGTATCCACGCTGAAGACGGACGAGGAGCTGGCGGACGCCGCCGGGCGCTATGTGGTGTTCGGCCGGGTGACGCCTGCCCGAAAGTGCGCGCTGGTGCTGGCGTTGAAGCAGCAGGGACACTCCGTGGCCATGACCGGCGACGGCGTGAACGATATTCCCGCCATGAAGGCCGCCGACTGCTCCATTGCCATGGCGGGCGGCTCCGACGCGGCCAAGCATGCCGCGCAGCTGACCCTTTTGTCCTCGGACTTTGCCTGCATGCCCATGGTGGTGGATGAGGGCCGCCGCGTGGTGAACAACATCACCCGGGCCGCCTCCCTGTTCCTGGTCAAGACGCTGTACTCCTTCGCCCTGGGCCTGATGACCATCCTGCTGCCCACAGCCTATCCCTTCCAGCCCATCCAGCTGACGCTGATCTCCACGCTGACCATCGGCTGCCCCACCTTTGTGCTGGCGCTGCAGCCGAACCACGATCCCATCCGGGGCCACTTCCTGCGCACGGTGCTCACCAACGCCCTGCCCGGGGCCCTGACCGTGGTGCTGGAGGCGCTGGTGTGCATGCTGCTGGAGCACTTCGGTATGGCGCAGGAGGTCTGCTCCACCCTGGCCACCCTGAGCGCCGGGGCGGTGGGGCTGTCCGTGCTGTTCAGTGTGTGCCGGCCCTTCAATGCCCTGCGCGCGGCCCTGTTCGGGTTGATGACCGCCGGCTTCGTGCTGGCCTGGCTGCTGCTGGGCAGCGTGTTCTACCTGACGGCGCTGCAGGGTACCCAGTGGCTGATCCTGGCCGGGCTGGTGGGCGCCGGGGTGCTTCTGCGCTGGCTGATCGCCCTTTTGCTGAAGCGGCTGCTGACGAGGGGAGGAAACTGAGATGTACCGGACCGGTGTTTATTTCGGGCGCTTTTGTCCGCCCCATCGCGGCCACCTGTATCAGATGATGATGGCTTCCACCCGCTGCCGGAAGCTGATCGTGGTCATCTCCGACAATAAGAAGCAGACGGAGCGCCTCTGTAGTGAGGCCGGGCTGCCTGTCATCACCTGGCAATTGCGCAAGCAGTGGATCGGCCAGCAGGTGCAGGACATGGATCACATCGAGGTGCGGGTGCTGGACGAGACGGATATCCCCGAGGCCCCCTACGGCTGGGAGGCCTGGGCCCAGCGCATGCGGCAGGTGGTGCCGGAGCCCATCGACGCCTTCTTTGTGGGGGACCGGGACTACGACAGCACCCTGGCGACCTGCTTCCCGGAGAGCACCATCGAGCTGTTCGAGCCGGGCCGCACCCGCTATCCCATTTCCGCCACGGAGATCCGGCATGATATCTTCAACAACTGGCATTACCTGCTGGGCCCGGCCCGCCCCTTCTTTGCCAAGAAGGTATTGATCGCCGGTACGGAATCCTGCGGCAAGACCACCCTGACCAAGTATCTGGCCAAGCTGTACAACACCTCCTGGTCCGAGGAGGTGGGCCGCTACTACGCTCATGACTACCTGGCGGATGATGAGACCATCTTCTCCGATGAGGACTTCGGACGCATGGCCTCCCTGCAGGCGGAGCAGGACTACCGGGCCCTGCGCACCGCCAACAAGGTGTGCTTCTTCGATACGGACCCGGTGTATACCGAGTACTTCAGCGAGCTGTACATGGGCCATCGGAATAAGATGGTGGAGGCCTTCATTAATCCAGACCGCTACGACCTGCTGCTGTTCCTGCTGCCGGATGTGGAATGGGTGGCGGACGGCATGCGCCTGAACGGAGACCAGGAGCGCCGGGAGATGCTGAATCACCGCCTGATCGACATGTACAAAGAGTTCGGCTTCGGCGACAAGCTGGTCATCATCCGCGGTGACTACCGTCAGCGCCTGGAGGCCGCCATCGACCAGGTGGACCGGATGCTGAACCTGAAGCAGAAGTGAGCCCTCTCAGTCGCTGCGGCGACAGCTCCCCCAAAGGGGGAGCCTGGGGGAACTCCCTCAGTCAGCTTCGCTGACAGCTCCCTCGGGGAGGGAGCCATTTGGATGCTTAACGTAAGCAACTAAGGCTCCCCCTTTGGGGGAGCTCCCGCGAAGCGGGTGAGAGGGCTCTGAAAGGAGGTGGACCGATATGACCAATATGGAATATTCCGCGGGAGGCGTGCTGTTTACGCATGTGCGGGGACGGCGGCTGTATGTCATCGTGACGGAGCTGGACGGGCATACCGGTCTGCCGAAGGGACACATCGAGCCCGGAGAGACGCCGCGCATGACGGCACTGCGGGAGATCCGGGAGGAGACCGGCATCCGGGCGGCGCTGTATCCGGAGATATCCTTTGAGGAACGGTACCCCCTGCCCCACGGCGGAGAGAAGCAGGTGACCTATTTCCTGGCCACCTACCGGCATCAGGCGCTTTGCCCGGAGCCCCGGCATGTACGCGGCGCGGAGCTGCTCCCTTTGGGAGAGGCCCTGCGGCGGCTGACCTTCCCCGGAGCCCGGAGAGTGCTGCAGGAGGCCGACACCGCCCTGCGCGTGATGGAACGATCCGCACACCAGGGACCGAAGGATCCAGGGGCGACCGGAAAGCCCCTGGTCGCGCCCGCAGGCGCGAAATCCTCAGGTGATGAAACAGATGAACGTGGACATGGAAAAGAGTGAACAATCATGGCTGATCTGATCGTGATCGGCGGAGGTCATGCCGGCTGCGAGGCTGCGCTGGCCGCTGCCCGGATGGGCGTGGATACCTTGCTGCTGACCCTGAACATGGACGGCATCGCCCTGATGGCCTGCAACCCGGTCATCGGCGGCTCCGCCAAGGGCCACCTCGTGCGGGAGCTGGACGCCCTGGGGGGCGAGATGGCCCTGGCCATCGACGATACCTTCCTGCAGAGCCGCATGCTGAATACCAGCAAGGGCCCAGCTGTGCATGCCCTGCGCGCCCAAGCGGACAAACAGGAGTACCAGAACCGCATGCGCAAGGCCTTGCTGAGCCAGCCCCGGCTGACCGTGCGCCAGGGAGAGGCCGCCTCCATCGAAACGGAGAACGGCAGGGTGTGCGGCGTGACCACCACCACCGGAGCCCGGCTCAGCTGCCGCGCCGTGGTCGTGGCCAGCGGCGTGTATCTGAAGGGCCGCATCATCATCGGCGAATGGCAGCGGGACGGCGGCCCTCAGGGACTGATGGGCGCAAACAGCCTGTCCCAAAGCCTGACGGAGTTGGGCTTCCCCCTGCGCCGCTTCAAGACCGGCACCCCGGCCCGCATCGACGTGCGCAGCATCGATTTCGACGAGATGGAGCCCCAGCCCGGAGACGATCCCGTGGTGCCCTTCTCCTTCCTGACCGACCGGAAGCTGGAGAACACCTTCCGGTGCTATCTGACCTGGACCACCCCGGAGACCCATGAGATCATCCGCAGCAACCTGCACCGGGCACCCCTGTATTCCGGCAAGATCCACGGCATCGGCCCCCGGTACTGCCCCAGCATCGAGGATAAGATCGTCCGCTTTGCCGACAAGGACCGGCATCAGATCTTTATGGAGCCGGAGGGCAAGGCCAGCCGGGAGTGGTACGTGCAGGGCATGTCCTCCAGCATGCCGGAGGACGTGCAGTGGCTGATGTACCGCTCCATTCCCGGCCTGCACCGCTGCGAGCTGACCCGCCTGGCCTATGCCATCGAGTATGACTGCATCGACAGCCGCATGCTGCGTCCCACCCTGGAGAGCCTCTCCGTGGGCGGGCTGTTCTTCGCCGGACAGGTGAACGGCACCAGCGGCTATGAGGAGGCTGCCTGCCAGGGCCTGCTGGCGGGCATCAACGCCGCGCTGGGGCTGCAGGAGAAGCCGCCGCTGCTGCTTACCCGGGACATGTCCTACATCGGCGTGCTGACCGATGACCTGACCACCAAGGGCACGGACGAGCCCTACCGCATGATGACCAGCCGCGCCGAATACCGGCTGCACCTGCGGCAGGACAACGCCGACCTGCGCCTGACGGAGCTGGGCTACCGGGTGGGCCTGGCCTCGGAGGAACGCCTGGAACGGGTGCGGAAGAAGGAAACGGATACCCGCGCCCTGACGGGAGCCCTGAAGACCTGGCGCTATGCCCCCGGCCCCGCCCGCACCGCGTGGCTGACCGCCCATGACCAGCCCGATCCCGCCGGCTCCCTCAGCGCGGAGGAACTGCTGAAGCGCCCGGGCATCACGCTGGAGGACCTGGCCCAGCTGCAGCCGGAGGTGATGGATGCTCCCCGGAACGCCCGGGAGGAGGCGGAGATCAGCATCAAGTATGAAGGCTACCTGGACAAGGAGCAGCTGCTGATCGACAAATCCCGCGCCATGGAGGACATTGCCCTGGCGGAGGATACTCCTTATGACCGCATCGACGCCCTGCGCCTGGAGGCCCGGCAGAAGCTGCTGCGGCAGAAGCCCCGCTCCCTGGGCGCCGCCAGCCGCATTCCCGGCGTGAATCCCGCGGATATTGCGGTGCTGATGGTGTGGCTGAAGAAAAACAAGACAGAATAAACTGAGGACTGTGCATTTTTTGCACAGTCCTCAGTTTTACACGCTGCTTGACGGCCGGAGGGCTTCCGGCTATAATGGAGGCAGCGGCGGGAAGTATCCCGCGGAAAGTCAACGATGAAGCGATCGGACAGGAGGAACAGTTCATGATCTATTATGTGGACGCCCAGGCCTTCCGCAACGGCAACGGCAGCAAGGAACGGCCCTTCCGGTGGATCAATGATGCCGCCAAGCTGGCCATGCCCGGCGATGAGGTGGTGGTGGCTCCCGGCGTTTATCGGGAGTATGTGTGCCCCGTGCACGCCGGCACGCAGGAGCAGCCTATTCATTATCGTTCCGAAAAGCCGCTGGGCGCGCTGATCACCGGCGCGGAGGAGCTGACCGGCTGGCAGCACTATGAGGGCGATGTGTGGACCGCCCGCGTGAACAATGACCTGTTCGGCGAGTATAATCCCTATACCACCTTCGTCTGCGGCGACTGGTACTTCGAGCCCACCGTGCGCCATACCGGCGCGGTGTATCTGAACGACCGCATGCTGTATGAGACCTTGACGCTGGAGGAGTGCGCGGCGGGAAAGCCCGATCCCTGCGCCTGGCAGCAGGAGGAGAGCAGCTACAAGTGGTTCTCCGTGCAGGAGGATGGCTGGACCGTGCTGTATGTGAACCTGCACGGCCTGGATCCCAACACCCAGCGCATGGAGATCAACGTGCGGCGCAATGTGTTCATGCCCCGGGAGAACGGCATCAATTACATCACCGTCAGCGGCTTTGCCATGAGCAAGGCTGCCACCACCTGGGCGCCGCCCGCGGCTTATCAGGACGGCCTGATCGGTCCGCACTGGAGCAAGGGCTGGATCATCGAGGACTGCGAGATCAGCAACAGCAAGTGCTGCGGCATCTCCCTGGGCAAGTACCTGGATCCGGAAAACGATATGTACTTCTATACCAAGCACGTGAAGAGCCCCACCCAGATGGAGCGCGACGCCGTATGCCGCGGTCAGTATCACGGCTGGCTGAAGGAGAACGTGGGCAGCCACATCGTCCGCCGCTGCGAGATCCATCACTGCGAGCAGACCGGCATCGTGGGCCGCATGGGCGCGGTGTTCTCTGTGATTGAGGACTGCCACATCCACCACATCTGCAATTCCCAGCAGCTGGGCGGCGCGGAGACCGCCGGCATCAAGCTGCACGCGGCCATCGACGTCATCGTGCGGCGGAACCGCATCCACAACTGCATCATGGGCGTCTGGTTCGACTGGCAGGCCCAGGGCGCCCGCATCACCGAGAACCTGATGTATGAGAATCAGCGCCCCGAGGGCATTCCCCAGGCCCATGGCGCCATGTTCAGCCAGGATATCTTCGTGGAGGTCGGCCACGGCCCCACGCTGATCGACAACAACATCCTGCTGTCGAAGGCTTCCCTGTGCATGCCCAGCGAGGGCATCGCCTGCATCCACAACCTGATGCTGGGTTCCTTCACCCACATCAACAGCGGCGTGGACAGCATCGTGAACGGCCAGCGCGAGCCCCGCTACACGCCCTATCATATCCGCCATCGCACGGAGGTCGCCGGCTTCATGACCATCCTGCATGGCGATGACCGGGTGTACAACAACATCATGATCCAGGCCTATCCGGTCGTGCATCCGGAAGCGCTCGCCGGTTCTCCGGATCATGAGGTGGTAGGCACCGCTTGCTTCGACATCTTCCCCACCTATGAAGAGTGGATCAGCCACTTCCAGATGGATCGGGAGCCCAATATGGGCGAGCTGGCCCCGTACCACTTCGGCCATCTGCCGGTGTGGATCGACGGCAACGCCTACTTCAACGGTGCCGACCAGTGGAAGCACGAGCAGCACAAGCTGGTGAACACCACGGACAAGGTGACCGTGGAGCTGGCGGAGCGGGACGGGCGCATGGTGCTGAAGACCAATGTGTTCGGCCTGCTGAAGGACTTCCGGGACAGCATCCTCTGCACCGCCGACCTGGGCAAGGCCTTCGAGCCCGAGGAGCAGTTTGAGAATCCCGACGGCACGCCCATCACACTGGATCGCGACTACTTCGGTGCCCACCGCGGCGTGGACGCCATCCCCGGCCCCTTCGCCGAGGGCAAGGACGAAATGATCGTATGGTAATACTCCCTCAGTCAGCTTTGCTGACAGCTCCCTCGGAGAGGGAGCCTTTCAGTAACTAAGCCTTCCCCTTTAGGGGAAGGTGCCCGAAGGGCAGATGAGGTTGTTCTTCGTCCCTAAAGGGGGAGCTCCCGCGAAGCGGGTGAGAGGGCGCTGCGGCATATTTCAGTGCATAAGAGGTAACAGGATGACAGGACAGGGTTGGAAGCGGATCATCAGCCTGATGGCAGGCGTGCTGCTGGCCCTGTCCGTCCTCCTTTTTGCTTGCGCGGAGGGGACGCTCCGCCCCGGAGACAAGGGCGAAAGCGTACGTCAGCTGCAGCAGCGGTTGACGGAGCTGGGTTATGATCCCGGCACCGTGGACGGCATCTACGGCAGCGCCACCACGGCCGCGGTGAAGCGCTTCCAGAAGGACAACGGCCTGCAGGCGGACGGCATTGCCGGCCCAAAGACCCAGGCGGCGTTGGAGAATACCGGAACGGCAGTGCCCACAGCCACCGCAGCACCCACGGTGACGACCTACAAGACCCTGGTGCCCGGCACCTACGGCAAGGCGGTGGTGCGGCTGCAGAAGCGGCTGAAGGAGCTGGGCTACCTGAAGGGCAGCGCGGACGGTCAGTACGGCCCCCTGACCCGGAAGGCGGTGCGCTCCTTCCAGAGCATGCACGGCCTGGAGGTGACCGGCCGGGCGGATCCGGAAACACAGGAGCTGCTCTTTTCCGACGCTGCCCGGAACAGCGGCGGCGAGACGGCCGCTTTGGCTGTCTGGCTGAAGCCGGGGGAATATGTGACCTACACTGCCCAAAGCAATGCCGTGAAACGGGCAGCCACGCTGTGCGACGGCCTGACGGACGCGGAGAAGCTGGAGGCGGTGACCGGCTACCTGATCCGCAACCTGCTCTATGATTACATCAAGTCCGTGACCCTTACCGGCAGCTATACCCCGGACGTGGATGCCACGCTGGAAAGCGGCACCGGCATTTGCCTGGACTTTGCTGCCCTGACTGCCTGCATGCTGCGCTCCCAGGGCATCCCCACCCAGCTGGTCATCGGCTACGCGGACGGGGTCTACCATGCCTGGAACCTGGTGCTCATCGACGACGAATGGCAGCGCGTGGACGTCACCGCCGCGGTGACCAATACCAACTATCTGCGGTACGAGACGGAGAGGACGTATTGAGCAAGACTCCGAAGGCCCTTCCGGTGTGGTCTGTCTGAAAACAAAAATCGCCTGCCTTCATACTGCGAAGGCAGGCGATCGCTTTTTATGGTTATGCTTCCCGGGCGGCCCGGGGATAGGCACCCAGCAGACGCAGGCTCTGGGTATAGGGAGCCGCGGCGGCCATGGCCTGGTTCAGGTGGCGGAAATCCATGATGCCATCGAAGTCGGCGGAGAAGAAATACAGGAACGCCGCGTCGGGCATGGGGCGGCTTTCGATGTGGCTCATGTTCAGGCCGCTCTCCGCGAAGGAGGACAGCACCCGCACCAGCGCCCCCACCTCGTTGTTCACGGTGAAGATGACCGTGGCCTTGTTGGGATCCCCCAGGGGCGTTTCCTCCCGGGAGAGCACAAAGAAGCGGGTGGTGTTGTGGCGGCTGGTCTGGATATTCGGCGCCAGCACCTCCAGGTGATAGGCCTCCGCGGCCTCCATGCTGGCGATGGCGGCGTGGGTGGGATCTCCCTGCTCCATCACCTGGCGGGCGCTGATGGCCGTATTGGCGCTGGGAATGATCTGCACCCAGGGCAGCGTCTGCAGGAATTCATCGCACTGGGCAATGGCCTGGGGATGGCTGGCGATCTGCCGCAGGTCCTCCAGCCGCGCACCGGGCAGGCCCAGCAGCTGGTGCCGCACCGGCTTGGCGGTCTCCGCCACAATGTGCAGCGGCAGCTTTTCCAGCAGCTGGTAGGTAGCCAGCACCGCCCCGGCGAAGCTGTTCTCCACCGGCAGCAGGCAGTAATCCACGGTCCCGTCCACGCAGGCCCGCGCGGCCTCCGGGAAGGTGGGATAGCCGGTCAGGGCGGCCTCCGGAAAGGCCTCCCGGGCGGCGGAGCAGCTGAAGCTCCCCTCGGTGCCGGGATAGGCGACCTTTATACGCATGCGGCTCGCTCCTTCCAAAGCTCCGTCAGGCCGATGGCGGTCATGGCTTCGATGACCGGGACGGCCCGGGGCAGGATGCAGGGATCATGGCGGCCGCGGATCTCCAGCTCCGCCTCCTCCATGCGCTGCAGGCTGACGGTCTGCTGCTTCTGCGCGATGGAGGGCGTGGGCCGCAGGATGCAGGTGAATACCACGGGCATGCCGTTGGTGATGCCGCCGTTGATGCCGCCGGAGTGGTTGGTCAGGGTGACGATCTTCCCCTCCCGCAGGGCAAAGGCGTCGTTCATGGCGCTGCCGCGGCGCAGGGCAAAATCCGGCCCGTCCCCGAAGGTGATGCCCTTCACGCCGGGCACGGAGAACATCAGATGGCTGAGGACGCTTTCCACGCTGTCGAAGAAGGGCGCGCCGAGTCCGGCAGGAAGCCCGTCCGCCCGGCATTCGATCATGCCGCCCACGGAGTCTCCCTCCGCCCGGGCCGCGAGGATCTCCCGTTCCATGGCCGCGGCCTTTTCCGGCTGCAGCACCGGCAGCGTCATCGTGCGCAGGGCTTCCGCGTCGACGGGGGCGTCATGCTCCGCGAAGGAAAGCTCCCGCACGCTGCCCACCTGCAGCAGATGGCTGCAGATGGTGACACCCTTCTGCTCCAGCCACTGCCGGCACAGGGCACCGGCCAGCACAATGGGCGCGGTCAGACGGCCGGAGAAGGAGCCTCCGCCCCGCCAGTCCTCAAAGCCGTAATAGCGCACGTGGCCGGTGTAATCGGCGTGACCGGGGCGCACCAGGTCCACGCCGGTGCCATAGTCTTTGGAATGCTGGTTGGTATTGCGGATGACGGCGCAGATGGGCTGGCCGGTGGTGACGCCGTTCAGCACGCCGGAAAGGAACTCCGGCGCGTCCGCCTCCTTGCGGGCGGTGGTCATGGCGTTCTGGCCGGGTGCGCGGCGGGCCATTTCCCGCAGCAGGGCGTCCCTGTCGATGGTCATGCCGGCGGGAAAGCCATCCAGCGTGATGCCGATGGCCTCGCCGTGGCTCTGGCCGAACAGGGACAGCTTCAAGTGGCTGCCGAAGCTGCTGCTCATGCCATCTGCCCTCCCAGCGCGCGGTAGACCTCAGGATACTGGGGCCAGGACTTGTTCAGCGCCTCTGGATCCGGCACGGTGACCGGCTCCCGGCTGCACAGCGCGGCTGCGGTGGCCAGCATCACCATGCGGTGGTCATGATAGGCCTTCACCGGGCCGCCCTTCAGCCGCTCCACGCCGGTAATGATCAGGGTGTCGCCCTCGATCCGGCAGCAGCCGCCCAGGTCATTCAGCAGCTCGCAGGTGGCGGCCAGGCGGTCGCACTCCTTCAGCCTTAGTCGGGCACAGCCGGTCAGGCGGCTTTCACCGGGGGCCAGCTGGCATACCAGGGCAAGGATGGGCGCGATGTCCGGGCAGTTGTGCACATCCAGCACGGCGGGCCGGGGCGTGCCGCGGGTCACGTGGATGCCCTCCTCCGTGACGGAGACCTCCGCGCCCAAGGCGGTCAGATGCGTCAGCACGGCGGCATCGCCCTGCACGGTATCGGTGCTGATGCCGGTCACGGTGATGTCCTGCCCCAGGGCGCCCATGCACAGCAGCACGGCGGCCTGGCTCCAGTCTCCGTGCAGATGTCCGCCGGGGGCATGATACTCCTGGAAGCCGGGGATCTGCCAGGCATAGGGGCCGGTCTGCTCGATGCGGATGCCGCTTTCCCGCAGCGCCTTCACGGTCATGTCGATATAGGACGCGCTCTCCACCGGCGGACGGACCTTCAGGGTGGAGTCCCCCGGCAGCAGCGGCAGGGCAAACAGCAAGCCGGACACGAACTGGCTGCTGACATTGCCGGGCAGCGTATACAGTCCGGGCTCCATGCCGCCGGTCACGGTCAGCTCCGCGGCACCGTCGGCCCCCTCGCCCATGCGCCACAGCACACCGTGGGGCACAAACAGGTCGCGGTACACGTCCATGGGCCGCTGTCCCAGCCGTCCGTGCATGCGGAAGATACCGCCATGGGTCAGGGCCAGGGCGATGGGCACAAAAAAGCGCAGGGTCGAGCCGCTCTCCCCGCAGTCATACCGGGGAAGCAGATCGGGCTTGCGCGCAAAGCCCCGCAGCGTCAGGGTATCCTCCGAGAGGGTCAGCTCCGCCCCGAGCGCCCGCAGGCAGTCCGCGGTGGCGGTCATATCGGCGGAGCGCATAAAGCCGGTCAGGCAGGTCTCGCCCCGGGAAAGCCCGGCGCAGATCATCCGGCGGTGCGCCTCGCTCTTGGAGGCCGGCGCCGCCGCAATGCCGTGCAGACCGGCGGGAGATATGGTCATTTCCATAGAATGCGAATGCTCCTTTGCATGGAAGGTTCAGGCTTCTTACAGCACAATGATAGCACAGGACCCGGATTCTGTGCTGTATTTCCGCTGTCCTTTCCATGGGAGAACAAAAGAAAAACAGCGGCACCTTTGATATATCAGGTGTCGCTGTTCATCGGATCAGGCACTGATCCGCACCCCCTATCGCTCTATGTTTCTGAAGAAGGGGAGCACGTCAACGTTTGCTTCATAGTAAGCCTTGTTTTCCACCACAGGGGAAACTACGATGCCAAAGTTCAGCAGCAGTTCTGCAGCAGCTTCACCGACCTGCCAGTGCTTCTGCTGAATCTCCTGGCGGGAGGCACCCACAAGAAACAGCACATCAATGTCCGAGCCATCAACCGCATCGTTCCGGGCATAGGAACCATACAGGATGGTATCAAAGCTTTCCTGCGGGAAAATCTCCTGCAGGCTGTTACGAAGCTGCGAGACGATCGAATAAACTTCAAGCTGCGAGCACATCGGAAGGCCTCCTTTCTGCAAAAAGATTATACCACGGAAGGCATATGCTCTTCAAGCTGTTTTTACAAACCCAAAAAGTTCCCCTTTTTTTGGGGAGCTCCTTGGAAGCGGGTGAGAGGGCTTATTTCTTCTTTCCGTTGGGGGCGTGGTTATAGGCGTAGGTGATGGCGGCCGCATGGTAGGGGCAGACCCTGGCGGTGCCGTGGGTCTTGCTGTTGGTGAAGTGCAGGCACATCTGGCCGTTCATCTTGTTGCCGGAGATGGTATTGGATCCGTGGGGAATGCCGTACAGGGAGCAGGCGTAGGTGTGCTTGCCGATGGTGATCAGGCAGGGCCTGCGCTGCCACAGGTTCTTGCTGGCGATCTGATCGGCGGAGGAAACGCCGTAGATGCTGCACAGCACGGCGGTATCCGCGGCGGTGGCGGGCTCCACGTCGGCGTGGGCTCCGCCGGCCTGACGGTAGCAGGACCAGATCTTCTTGGCCTTCACATCGTAGACCTTGTAGGTGGAGCCGCGGGGGAACAGGCTCTGGATGCCGCCGGTGTACCAATCGATCAGCTCCACGGGATAGATATACATGGTGGTGCGTCCGTCGGACACCAGGTAGGGATCCGTGGTCGCCTTGGGAGTCGCGGTGGCTTTGGCCGTGGCCTTGGGGGTCGCCGTGGCCTTCACCGTGGGCTTGGGCGTGGCCGTTGCCGCGGCGCTGCCGGTGAGGACATCCAGGTTCTGTCCGCTGACCCAGCCGTAGCTCTTATCGTACTTGATATAGTACCAGCCATCCTGCACCGCGTAATAGCCCAGCTTCTCTCCATTGGGGACGGTGGTGACCTTGCTGTACTTGGTGCCGGCGCCGGAGCGCACATTCACCTGAGCGGTGGTCTTCACATAGCCCAGCCGCTTGGAGGTGGACACGGTGGTCGCCTTGGGCGTGGCGGTGGCTTTGGCTGTAGCCTTGGGCGTGGCGGTGGCCTTGGCCGTCGCCTTGGGCGTAGCGGTGGCCTTCGCGGTCGCCTTGGGGGTGGCCGTTGCCGCGGATTTGGCGGAGGTGCCGCTGATCTCCTCAACATACTGCACGCTGACCCAGCCGTACTT
>R14__coassemble_829_pt1 | contig 18479 bp, 18 predicted proteins | sample R14__metabat2_high_PE_026 | metagenome-assembled genome bin R14 | reverse complement strand
TGCTGATAAAGGAAGCGGTATCCTTGCCGGCGGTCAGCTCGGTGGTGATGATCAGCAGCTCCTGACCTTCGCCGAAAACCAGCTCGGAGAAGTCGTACATGTTGGTCAGCTGTCGGCCGGTGACCTCGGCGGCGTTCTTCAGCGCGGCCACACGGGCGTCGAAATCCTTCTTCACGGCGGCAAAGGCGGCCTTGGCGTCCGTCATGCCGGTCAGCAGGGCGGACTCCTCCTGCATGGCACCGATCAGCAGCCGCTGAACGCGCTGATCCGCCGCGGACAGGGAGGCGGCCTTCCTGCCGTGCTCATAGTCGCTCCGCTTTTTTTCCACCATGGTGGAGAAGACCTGCGCCGGGTCGCCTGGCTGGGCCAGCCGGGTGCGGTAGTCCTTCAGCACCGCCATCAGCAGGGTGATCATGGCGTTCGTGTCCATCACGCTCTGCACGGAGCCGCGGACGGCGTCCAGCATCAGGCTGATGAGGGACAGCCGCTCGTCAAACTTAGCGTTCAGGGCGCGCTGCTTGATCTCATTGCCGGCAGTGCCGGAAAGGATGCTGTCCACCTGGTAGTCGCTGCGGTACTTGCGGAACAGATCGTAGTACTGGGCGAACTCCCGGGCGATCTTCTTGTCCTGCAGGTACTGGCCGATGAGCAGCCCATCCACCCGGATACCGTTCAGCTCGTACAGGCGCATCATGCGGGAAAGATCCTCCCAGCCACGGGCGGTCACGAAGCTCTTGCCCTCCACCGAGGTCTGCACCTTGTAGAAATCGCCGCCGCGGATGTCCAGGTAGGTCAGCACCGCCGGATGGATGCCCGCGTTGGCGGCATACTCGCGCCACACCTTGTAATCCGGCTCGATGTCGATGCGCTTCAGGCGATCCCAGGTGACGATGTCGAACTCCCGCACGCTGTTGTTGTACTCCGGCGGATTGCCTGCCGTCACCACGATCCAGCCCTCCGGCACCCTATGACGCCCGAACACCTTATACTGCAGGAACTGCAGCATGATGGGCGCCAGCGTCTCACTGACGCAGTTGATCTCGTCCAGGAAGAGGATGCCCTCCCGCTTCCCGGTCTCCTCCATCAGGTCATAGATGGAGGAGATGATCTCGCTCATGGTGTACTCCGATACATCGCACTCGGTGCCGTCGGAGTACTTCTTGTGGACGATGTAGGGCAGACCCAGGGCGCTTTGCCGGGTGTGATGCGTCATGGAGTAGCTGAGCAGCGCCACCCCCATCTCACCGGCCACCTGCTCCATGATGGCCGTCTTGCCGATACCGGGAGGGCCCATCAGAAACACGGGCCGCTGCTGATGCGCCGGCAGCTGATATGCTCCGGTGCTGTCCTTGGTGAAATACGCTGTCATGGCGTTCTTGATCTGGTCCTTTGCCTGCTTGATGTTCATGTTGCACCTTCCGTTATTTTAGCTCAATCAAAATGGTCCAATTGGCTTTGCGGCCAATGATTTCCTTGCGCAGAATGCCGCTTTCAGCCATTGCGTTCATATGATAGCGTACCAAAGGATAGGTTTCGCCTGTTGATTGTGCAATTTTCCTTTGGGAAAGATCGGGCTGAGCTGCCAATGCACGCAAAATCCGCATATCAATATCACTTAATTGCGCTGTTGATTGCGCTGTTTGCGCTGTTTGCGCTGTTGATTGTCCATGCAATTCCTTTGCGGCAAACATTACGGTGATATCATTACCAAGCACTTCGTATTCAGGCTCCTGGCTGCCATGTTGTACGCAGGCTTCACAGATTTTCTGAATGCCTCGTCCCCAGGTTTCAACAAAGCCTGCGCGGAAAAAGGTATTGGCAATATCAGGGTTGAAAGGGCGGGAACGATGGCGCTGCATCAATGTCTGCGCAGTCCAATCCTTGGGCAAAATACAGCTGTTGCTGATATACAGCGCATCATCCTCTATCCGGATCTGAACAGGAATGCCATCAGCCCAGTTGCAGTGGATCAGTGCATTGAACACAGCCTCACGGATCCCATCCCGCGGATAGGGATAAGTCTCAATGCGCACATCCTTCTCGTATGTGATTGCTGCCTTGAGGTACTTCAGATAAATCAGGTCGATGACCCTGTCCGCAATCAGGATCAGCGAGCCGTGCACTTCATCCTGATACTGTAGATCAGCGCCTTGCCCAAATTTGCCGATCTTGACATAACTGCCGGTGATCAATCGCTCCGGCTTCCGATAGAAGAGCATCACCGCTGCCCGCTTCAGCTTGCCGTCCGTCAGCAATCCAAGGCTATCCAGCAGCTCCGCATCGCTCATTGTCAGGTCTTCGCGGCTCATTCGTCCGGAACGCACCGCTTCTCTACGGAAAATATCGAAGCTTTCTCTGTCCAGCTCCTCGATCCGGATACCATCCATAGGCACTGCGTCCCATCGGCTCCCGGTTTTCGATACCAGAAATTCAGTCAATGCATTGCCGATCAGCCGCTGCTTGGTGCTTCCGCTGCGATAGTGATATTCGCCCTTGTAATTGACGGGATAAGAGCTTGGAGCAACAACGATTTCAATATAATCCTTATCGCCCTCTGACAGCAGATTAACATCGCAAAGAATGCCCATAGCGGACTGAATCTTGTTTGGGATATCCTCCATCAGCTTCTTTGCGTCATTGATTCCTACAATTTTACCGTTATCATCACAACCGATATAGATTGTTCCGCCTTGCGCATTGGCAAAGCCGCATATCCATTTCAGGTACTCATCCCGCCAGGATTCCTTCCATTCGGTGTTTTGACTTTCAGCCATGTCAACATCTCCATTGTTGCGCCGCCGTGGCGTTTTTCAGGAAATCATCGCAGAGTCAATCCGCGTCATAACTCTTTGAATTTTCAGCCCCATTCTTTCCAACCCTTGCGCAAATATCCTTTATCGCCATCTCATAAAATTCTCTGAACTGGCGGTTCCGCTCTGCATCATCATTGCTCAGTTGTACACCAAGATCCACAATCTGAGTACCCATCACCTTCAGCAGTTCCTTGCGGGCGTTGAAGTCGTTGCCGCCGGATGGCTCATAGAAGAGCACCTGCCCATGCGGTGCCTTTTCCCGCTGCTTGCGGTTCAACAGCCACCACAGGTCAAACTCCGATTGGTCGAAGCCAAAGCCCAATACATAGACATTGCCCATAATGAAGGAGTCCAGCCAGCTGTCGGTCGGAATGGGCTTTTCTTCCTCCACGCAGCGCAAATAGTCACTGCCGCGCTTGTCGCTGTACTGCTTCATTTTCGTCAGCAGGCTGGCGTAGTAATAGTGGCCGATGATCATGCCCTCCGGCTTCCTGGCCTCGCCGTGAATATGCCACACTCTGTTGGATACACCGGCATAATCTACCTAGTTGAAAGAGTGAAGCAGATACCTCGGTTCTGCCTTGTCCACAGCATCCGTATGAGCGGACATCTTTTTGAGCCGATAGTCCGTCAATTCGGTCTCCGGTTTTGCCGCGCGTTCGATCTCATAGCTGTAATTCGTTGTCAGGATGTCGGTGAAGCCCGAAGACAACAGACTCTGCAGCATCCGCAGATAATCGCCTTCCGGCACACAGCCCTTCAGATCCTCTTTGACCTTCTTCATGCCGCTGGAAACATGGCTGTTCGTTGCCAGGATCACCTGCAGTGGCATCGTCAGGTTCATCTAATTGGGCAGATCATCGCGTACGGAGATCTTCCGGATCAGGTCATCCCATGCGCCGCCGGCAAAGCTTCTGTTGAGTCCGTTACCAAGCAGCAGGACATTTGGCAATTTCGGCATGCTCTCACTCCTTCAGCTCATTCCTCTGCAGCACCAGCCGCATGGCCCACACGGGCACCTCGGGCGTATCGTAGCCGTCCTGCACGAACACGAAAGCCGTCCTGTACTGCGGCATCCGCTCCGGGAAGGTGCCGTAGCCGTCGGTGAAATAGATGAGGCCCTTCAGGTTGCTGAACTCGTGGCTCTGAATCAGCTCATCCACCTTATGGAACACCGGGCGGAAATCCGTGCCGCCCAGGCCCTTGATCTTCATCGTTTTCAGGTATTGGTCGAATTCCTCACGGTTCGTGATTTTGACATGCTCCTGGATCTCCGCGTCGCACTGGATGATGTGCAGGTTGATGCGGCTGAAGAAGCTGTCGGTGCTCTGCAGGATGTTGTAGGTCTTCTGCAGGAAGGACTGCACCTCGTCGCCCATCACCGAGCCGGAGGTGTCGATGGCAATAACGAATTCGCGGATGCGCTTCACTTCCTTGTATTCCAGCGGCTCGATCAGCGGCATCCGCCGTTCGGGAAAGAGCCGCATGCCGTAGGTGTAGAACACATAGTCGAACTCGTCATCGTTGATCTTCATGGCCTCGCCCATCACGGCGAATTTCTTCAGGAAGCTTGTGTAGTCATATTTCTCCCGGTTGACCTAACGCAGGTTCTGCATCATGTCCCCGGCCTTGTCTCCCTGCTGCTTGCTGAAGGTCTCCATGTCCGTCTGCATATGCTCGGCTACATCGCGCCAGTCCCGCTCCAGTGCAGAACGGGCAGCGGCGGAGCCGTCAGTGTTCCCATCTCCGTTCTCACCGGAGCCTTCGCCACCGCTGCCGCCGGGCTGCTGCTTGTCGGAGGCTCCTCCCCCACCGGTACGGATGCTGATATTCACCGCAACGTTCCGCATATACCAGATATCATGATCATCCACAGAGAAAAGCTCCCGCAGCGCCGCCAGCCTGCTGTCCGACAGGTTCGCACCCTGGAGCCAGTAGTAGAGCTTCTCCGCCGTCAGCAGATGATTCACATTCGATGCAATTGCCTGCAGCTGCGACTGCTGTTGGACTGCGCTCTTCGTGGTCAGCGCGGGCAGATTCAGCCCGTTGATGACGCCCTCCACAGCCATGTCGCAGGCGAGATCCCACAGCATATGGTCAACGGTCGGTGCCACCGCAAAGTGCCGGAACACACAGTGCAGCACCATGTGCAGATACGCCCGCGGCCCGGCTTCCTTCTCCTGCGCGTACAATCGGCACAGCGCCACCGGATCATACACAATGGCCGTGCCCTCCGTGAACAGCCCGCATCCCGCCAGCGGCAGCAGCTCCGGTTGATTCGTGACCGTCTCCGGCAGACTGACCCACCGCAGCCGGCTGATGGCCGTATCCATAAACCGCAAATGAATGACCAGCGTGTTCCGGCTGACCTTCAGCACCGACAGCGCCAGGTCATTCAGCTTCCCCAACTCTTCAGCATTCATACTCGCTCAGATCCAATCCCAGGCGCTGGGCCATCTCCACCAGCTTCTCCGGCGAAGCGCTCCTCGCCTCACCTGCCTCCACCAGCGCCGCTCCAAAGCCGCCGCCGAAAAATGCCCCGCTGCATTCCGCCACCACGGCCTCCCGCAGCTTCTATACATCGATCGTCATGATATCATCCCTCCGTACATATAATGATAGGACTATCATACACCATTTCGTCTGTTTCCGCAAGGAAGACTGTGAATTTGCGGTCGAAAACCGGCCATTTGCATCAAAATTTCAAATTGGGTCTTGACAAGCGGCATATATATAAAGCAGGCGCAGCCGGTAAAAATCCGACTGCGCCTTTGCTTTGCGTAAGTTATTCCTTCAACGTTATGCCAGGCAAAAATATGCTACACTCCTCACTTCATAGCGGATGACATTCGCAAGCTGTACGGTCAATGGCTGTCTGAACGGCCGGGTCAGTCTTGCGCAGGTCGGCTGCTTTCATTGCCGCAGTTTGCCCTGGTGAAAAACGCGGAGCGCTTGCAATTTCGTCGGCGATGCTGTATACTTTATTTGTTGGATTTTATCATTGAAACACAGGAGGGCTTGTGTATGAAGCTGATTATCGCGATCGTGCAGGACGAGGATGCCACCCGGCTGGTGGGCAAACTGATGGACGACGGCTTCAGCGTGACCAAGCTGGCAACCACCGGCGGCTTCCTGCGGGCCGGCAACACCACCCTGCTCATCGGCGTGGATGAAGCCCGCGTGGAGGACTGCATGGGTATCATTGAAAAGATCTGCAAATCCCGCAAGCAGATGGCCACCGCGCCGACCTCCGTGGCCGGTGTCAGCGGCTCCTACTCCCCCTATCCCATTGAGGTGATGGTGGGCGGCGCCACGGTCTTCGTGCTGAACGTGGACCAGTTCAGGAAGCTGTAAGCATGGCCAGACAAGCGGAAGCCCGGGAGGAGCAGCCGGAAAAGGCCTGGCGCTTTGAGGATTTCCGGGAGCAGGGCGACGTGATCAGCGGTCTCCTTCACACCTTACAGGAGGGGACCTTTGTTCATGCCTACCTCATCACCGGCATGGCCGGGGTGGGCAAGCGCAGCCTGGCCTCCCTGATCGCCCGGTATCTGCTGTGTACCTGCGACCGGGATGCCGGAAACAGTCTGCTGGCCGGGCTGGATCTGCCGCCCGCGGAAAAGCCCTGCGGTGTATGCCCCGCCTGTATGCAGGTGCTCTCCGGCAACCATCCCGACCTGGTCCGCATGGGCCGGGGCGTGCATATCAGCCAGGACAGCAAGGATCAGACCAAGAAGGGCATCGTCATCGGCGATGTGCGCGAGGCCGTGCGCCTGGTGGGCACCCATACCTATGAGGGCGGCCGCCGGGTGATCATCATCGATGAGGCCGAAACCATGACCGCCCAGGCCCAGAACTGCCTGCTGAAGACGCTGGAGGAGCCCACCGAGGGCACCGTGTTCCTGCTGCTGACGGACAGCCCCAGTCTGCTGCTGCCCACCATCATCAGCCGGTGCCGTCAGCTTTCCCTGCACGCCTGGCCGGAGGCAAAGCTGCTGGCCATCCTGCGGGAGGAGCATGTTCCCGCCGAAAGGCAGCAGGAGATCCTGCGAAGCTGCGGCGGCTCCATCGGCGCGGCCCTGCGGCTGGCTTCCGATGAGGCCTACTGGCAGCGCCGGGCGGATGTGATGCGCGACTTCTTCGCCCTGGAGCGCCGTTCGGACATCGCCAGGGTCACCGAAAGCTGGCGCACCCGTAAGGACGAGCTGGACGCCCTGCTGGATGATATCGAGAACCTGCTTCATACCCTGCTGCTGGTACGCTGGGGACAGCTGCCGGACAGTGTCCTTACGTCCTATCCCGCCCCCTGGCAGCGCATGGCGAAGGGTGCGGATGCCGCGGCCTTTGTGCGCCTGCTGGACGCGGTGCATGAAGCCCGGAAATACAGATTAAGCCAGGTGACAGGTCAGGCGGTCCTGGACCGTCTGCTGCTGCGCCTGATGGAGGAAAAGACCCGATGGTAAATGTAATTGGCGTTCGCTTTCAGAATGCCGGAAAGCTCTATTATTTCGCGTCGGATGACCTGTGGCCCACGCCCGGTGCCTTTGTGGTGGTGGAGACCACCCGCGGCATCGAGTTCGGTGAGGTGGTCACCGCCGTCCATGAGATCAACGATGAGAACCTGACCGCGCCCCTGAAGAAGGTGGTGCGCATCGCCTCCGCCGCCGATGTACAGCACAACAAGGAAAACAAGGCCGCCGAAAAGGAAGCCTATGCCATCTGCCAGGCCAAGATCGCCGAGCACAAGCTGGACATGAAGCTGGTGAATGTGGAGTACACCTTCGACAACAGCAAGATCCTGTTCTATTTCACCGCCAACGGCCGCGTGGATTTCCGCAGCCTGGTGAAGGATCTGGCCAGCGTCTTCAAGACCCGCATCGAGCTGCGGCAGATCGGCGTCCGCGATGAAGCCAAGATGCTGGGCGGCCTGGGCCCCTGCGGCCGTCCCATCTGCTGCGGCACCTTCCTGGGCGACTTCCAGCCCGTGTCCATCAAGATGGCCAAGGAGCAGAACCTGTCTTTGAACCCCATCAAGATCAGCGGTGTCTGTGGCAGGCTCATGTGCTGCCTGAAGTATGAGGAGGACACCTACGAGGCCATCCGCAAGCAGATGCCCCGCATCGGCCGGGAGGTGCAGACCCCCGACGGCCCCGGCGTGGTGCAGGACCTGAACATCATCCGCGAGACCGTGCGGGTGCGCATCCAGAAGGGCGACTCCTCCGAGCTGAAGGATTACCCCATGACGGACATCCAGCGCGGCAACGGTCCGGCCGCACCCCAGCCCGCGGATGTGGACGACGTGGAGCTGCCGCAGACCGCGGAGGAGCTGCCGCAGGAGGACGCGGTGCCCGAAAAGCCCGTTGCTCCCGTCCCCGTGCAGCGTACGCCCCGGCCTCCCCGGGACCGCAGGCCCGCAGCCCCCGCGCCTGAAAAGCAGCCTGTCCAGGAGGCCCCCAAGGCAGCGCCCGCGAAGCCCAACTGGAAGGAAGCCTTGGAGCAGGCCAAGCGTGCCGCCAGCGAAGCGCAGACCATCGACGACTGAATTTTTCCACAACAAAACGCCTTCCGCGGAAGGCGTTTTGCTTTGGTTTGAAATTACTTTTCGATCATCCACATGTCGGACAGGATGGTGATAGCGGTCTGGAAGTCCTCGTCGGTCAGCTCCTCATCGCTCATGATGGTCGCGGTGATGAAGTAGCCGTCGTAGATGCTCAGGATCTCGGCATAGTCGCTCTCGCTGTCGGTCTCATCCACAATGATCAGGCCGGTGCCGTAGGCGGTCTTGTCAAAGGCAATGGCCGCGGCGTTGTAGCCCTCGCTCAGCATGTCGGTCAGCTCGGACAGCTCCTCATCGGCCAGGTCATCCACGTTCAGGGTGTAGCCCTCGAAGTACTCGCTGTAGGCCACGCTCACGATGTAGTCGGGCTTGCCGTCGGCATAGAACTCAACATAGATGGCATCCTCGGTCTCGGTCTTCTCCATGGTATAGCCCTCGGGGATCTTGTCCATGCTGATGTCGAAGTTCAGCAGGGACTCCACCGCCACCTCTTCGGAGCCTTCATGGAACTCACTGCCGGTCACGGTCACATTCAGGCCGGCGTCCACCGCCACAGTCAGCACCATGGTGTAGAGGGGATCGCTCTCCCAGGAGCGGGCATAGGTCAGGGTCACCGTCGCGGTGCCCTCCTGCTTGCCGTTGATCTGGAAGGTATAATGGCCGCTGGCACCCACCAGACCTTCCGCATCGTTGGCCACATACTCGGTGATCACCTCGGCCACATCGGCGTTGTCCACCGCGGCGGTCCACTCATAACCGGTGGTGGGATTGCCATCCAGCGTCAGGGTATAGGAAGAGGGCGCGGCAGCCTCAGCCAGGGCAAAGCAGGGCACAATGATCATGGCCAGTGCCAGGATCACGGAAAGCACTTTGTTCATCATGACAAATTCCTCCTTGTCTTCCATCAGGCCGCGTTGCCGTCAGGCATATTGGTGTACTGCTTGTAGACATAGCCCACCTTGCCGTCGGCCGTCTTCACCTGATACCACTTCTGGCTTTCGGCCACCACCGTCAGTTCCTCACCGGAGAGCAGCTTGGCCACCAGCGTGGAGGACTTGTCCGCGTACTGGCGCAGGTTCACGGTGCCGCCCTTGCGCGCGGGCACAGCCTTCACGGTGAAGGGGGTCGCCACCGTCGTCATGGCATTCATAGCCGGAGAATTGGAGCCGTCATACTTGCCGGGACGGGAGGACACCAGGTACTTGGTCATCACATAGCCGCCGGAGCGCTTGCCGCTTCCCTGGATATAGGTCCAGGTACCGGTGGAAGAAGCGGTGATCGGCACCTTGACGGCCGCGCCATAGCTCAGGCAATACAGCACGGTGCCGTTCTTGCTGGGCTCGGAGCGCACCAGCAGGCACTTGCCGTTGGCAGTCTTGACATACAGCGTGGCGGTGCCCACCTTCTGGGAGGTAGCTGCCAGCGCGGCAGGGGCCACGGACAGGACCAGCAGCATCACTGCGGTCAGGACGCACAGGAATCTTTTCACAATGGTCACTCCTTCGATAATTATTTCGAGGTTATGAAGATTGTAACTCTTTTTAACACAAAAGTAAAGATGAATTTGCATTTTTTACAGAGATGTCCTATAATAGGACGGGTCCCCGAAGAAGTGTGGAACTCCTTCTGGCCGCTGAGGCGGCCACCTCCCTCAAAGAGGGAGGCTAAAAAGGCTCCCTCCCCGAGGGAGCTGTCAGCAAAGCTGACTGAAGGAGTTCGTCCCCGTAGAAGTACGAAGCGAGGTGTGGTCTATGAACGGAAAGAAGCTGGGTGCGCTGGCGGCGCTGATCGTGCTGGCAGTGCTGCTGATCGTCCTTTGCGTGCGGACCTTCCCGCTGATCCCGCAGGTACAGGAGGAGATGCAGACCACGCCCTCCCCCACGCCGCTCATCGGCAATGTGATGGTGGTCACCCCGGACCCGGCGCAGGAGGTCACCCGCACCGCCGTATTGAAGAACGGCTCGGAGGGGGATGCCGTGGTACAGCTGCAGACCCGCCTGGCGGAGCTGGGCTACTATACCGGCAGCATCGACGGCCAGTTCGGCAACGCCACCCGCACCGCCGTGCTCCTGTTCCAGCAGCAGAACGGACTCTCCGCGGACGGCATCTTCGGGGCCGCCTCCTCCGAGGTGCTGTATTCCGAGGACGCCCTGCCCTGCGTTACCGCCACGCCGTCTCCCTCCCCCACCCCGGCGCCGACCGCCACGCCGGAGCTTACCGCCACCGTCAAGGCCAGCCGCGGCAAGGGTTATATCCGGTCGGACGGCCTGCCGCTGGTGGTCAACAAATCGGAACCCCTGGCGGATGATTATGAGACCTACGATCTGGTCTGCATGAATGATTACTGTGACAGCGACGTGGTTAAAATCAAATATGACGACACCTACGCCGAGCGGGAGGCGGTGGACGCGCTGATGGTGATGCTCCGGGCCGCCCATGCGGACGGGCTGCAGACCTGGCAGATCTCCGCGGCCTACCGCACCGTGGAATACCAGCAGCAGCTGTTCGACAAGCAGGTCGCCACCTATATGAAGGAGAACAACCTGAGCCGCAGCAAGGCCATCACCGCCACCCAGCGCACGGTCGCCGATCCCGGCACCAGCGAGCATCACCTCGGCACGTCCTTTGACATCACCGTACCCGGCAAGACCTTCGCCGGCACCAAGCAGAGCGACTGGCTGGCGGAGCATGCCTGGGAGTATGGCTTCATCCAGCGCTACACCAAGGAAAAGCAGAGCATCACGGGCTTTCTGGCGGAGGCCTGGCACTACCGCTGGGTCGGCGTGGAGCATTCCACCATCATGCACAACGAGGACCTCTGCCTGGAGGAGTACATCGAGAAGTATGGCCTGATCATCGATGAATGACGCGCCTCTTCTCAAACCCGCAAAACTATGGTATACTATCGGTTGTGACAACATCAACACGAGGAGGCTGATCCGCATGGGTTGGTTCGGACGCAAGGATAAAGAAGAAAAGAATGCGGCACAGGCGGCCGGTACGCCGGAAGCCAAGCCGGATAAAAAGAGCCTCTTTGCCAGGCTGAAGGAAGGCCTGAGCAAGACCCGCGGCAATATGACCGACAAGGTGGATACGCTGGTCAAGGAGACCGAGCGCATCGACGAGGATTTCTACGACAGTCTGGAGGAGATCCTGCTGCTGGCGGACTGCGGCGGCAAGGCTACCGCCACCATCATGGATGAGCTGCGCGACCGGGTGGAGCTGGGCAAGGTGAAGGATGCCGCCGTGGCCCGGGAGATGCTCAAGCAGATCATGATCGAGGAAATGGACATCCCCCGTCCCCCGCTGAAGTGGCCCATGGCCATGTTCATCGTGGGCGTGAACGGCGTGGGCAAGACCACCACCATCGGCAAGCTGGCCCTGCGCTTCCAGGACATCGGCCGCAAGGTGATGCTTTGCGCCGGCGATACCTTCCGCGCCGCCGCCGCCGAGCAGCTGACCGTCTGGGCCGAGCGCGCCCGGGTGCCGATCGTGAAGCATGAGGAAGGCGCCGATCCCGCCGCCGTGCTGTACGACGCCATCCAGTCCGCCAAGGCCAACGAAGCGGACCTGCTGCTGATCGACACCGCCGGCCGTCTGCACAACAAGAAGAACCTGATGGACGAGCTGAACAAGATGCGCCGTGTGCTGGACCGCGAGTATCCCGAGGCGGACGTGCGCTGCATCCTGGTGCTGGACGCCACCACCGGCCAGAACGGCATCGCCCAGGCCCGGGCCTTCAAGGAGGTCTGTGAGGTGGGCGGCATCATCCTGACCAAGCTGGACGGCACCGCCAAGGGCGGCATTGCCCTGGCCATCCGCCAGGAGCTGGCCGTGCCCGTGTGGTACATCGGCGTCGGCGAAGGCATCGACGATCTCCAGCCCTTCAACGCCAAGGACTTTGTGGAAGCGCTCTTCTGAGTCCTGATCAAAAAGCTCCTTGTGTGCAGTAAAACAGGGAACGATGGAGGGATCTGTAATGAAGCTGCATCTTCTGAATCCGGAAAGCCCGGTGAACGGCGGCTGCGCGACCTGGGGCTGCATGTGGGAGCAGGGCCGCTGCACGGCGGATACGGTCTTCCGCTGCGTGGGAGAAAACGGCCAGGCGGTGCCGGTGCAGAGCCGGGTGACGGCCTGGTGGCCGGATGGTTCGGTCAAATGGACGGCCCATACCGCGGCCTGCGCGCAGATCGGCAAAGCGGTGGAGGTCCTGCCGGCGGAAAAGGAAACGCCTTGCGCGGAAGGACTGTCTGTTGAAGAAAACGGTGCGGGATTCATGATTTCCTGTGCTGGCTGGCGCATGCGCATCCCCGGTCCGGGCGCGGTGCTGTTTGAGACCATGGAGGCCGGCGGAAGGGTCTGCCTGCGGAATGCCCGGCCGGAGCTGATCCTGGAGGAGCCCGCGCAGGTGGATGGCTGCAGCGCGAAGCTGGAGCGGCGCTACATGGGACGGATCGATGCAGTGACGCTGGAGGAGCGGGGCCCGCTGCAGGTCACGGTCCGCTATACCGGCACCCATCAGGACGCCCGCGGCGAGACCCGCCTGCCCTTTATCCTGCGGATGCGCCTCTGCGCGGACAGTCCCCGGCTGCATTTTACGCATACCTTCCTCTATGATGGGGATGAAAACCGGGACTTCCTGCGGGGCATCGGCCTGGCGGTGGAGACGCCGCTGCAGGGCGCGATCTATAACCGCCACATGAAGCTGGCGGGCGACCACGGCGTGCTGCACGAGGTGATGGTGGGCCTGACCAGCTGGCGGCCCCGGCTGCCCGTGGGGCTTTATCAGCGGCAGCTGCGCGGCGAGCTGCTGACGGACCTTGCCGCGGACAGCGAGCTGTCTGCCAAGGTGGATCAGGTGCTGAGCGCCGTGCCTTATTGGAGCGCCTATGACTTCTGCCAGGACAGCGCGGAGCATTTCTCCGTGCGCAAGAAGCTGGCCCCGGCGGATTGTTGCCTGCTGGACGTGCTGCACGGTCACCGGGCCAAGGGCACGCTGGCCTTCGGCGGGGAACAGGGCGGCCTGATGCTGTGCATCCGGGACGGCTGGCAGAAGTATCCCAGCGGCTGCACCGTGGAGGGACTGGACAGCGATGCGGCCACCTGCCGGGTGTGGTTCCGGCATCCGGACGCCGAAGCCATGGACTTCCGGCATTATGCCCAGCGGGGCTACAATCAGGTGTGCTATGAGGGCTACGATTACAAGGGAGCCACCCCTTACGGTATCGCCTGCACCGGAGAATGCGACCTGCTGCCGCTGAATGGAGGCATCCCGGAGGATCAGGCGCTGTACGATTTTGCCAAAGCCACCGATGAGCCGCCCGTCTATGTGGCGGATCCGGAGACCTATCACGCGCTGCATGCCTTCGGCTACTGGTCCCTGCCCCGGCGGTCCACCGAGACCGAGCGCTGGCTGGAGGATCAGCTGGACGCCCTGTTCGACTTCTACCGGCAGGAGACGGAGCAGCGGGGCTGGTACGGCCTGTTCAACTACGGTGATTTCATGCACACCTACGACGCGGTGCGCCATCAGTGGAAATACGATGTGGGCGGCTATGCCTGGGACAATACGGAGCTGGTGCCCACCCTGTGGCTGTGGAACTACTTCCTGCGCACCGGCCGCGCGGACGCCTTCCGCCTGGCGGAGAAGCTGAGCCGGCATGCCTCCGAGGTGGATGTATACCACTTCGGCCGCTACAAGGGCCTGGGCTCCCGGCACAATGTGCGCCACTGGGGCTGCCCCTGCAAGGAGGCCCGCATCGCCATGGCGCATCATCACCGGGTGTATTATTACCTGACCGGCGATTTCCGCCTGACGGATATCTTCGAGGAGCTGAAGGACAACGAGCTCAGCTTCCTGAACAAGGATCCCCTGGGAGATTTCTACGACAAGAAGGGTATGGTCTATCCCAGCCACGCCCGCTCCGGCCCGGACTGGTCCTCCCTCTGCTCCAACTGGATGACACAGTGGGAGCGCACCAACGATCCCGCCTACCGGGACAAGATCCGGGTGGGCATGGAGGACCTGAAGCAAATGCCCCTGCGGCTGATCTCCGGCCCGGACTTCGAGTTCGATCCCCACAGCCTGCACCTGCGGTACATCGGAGAGCGTACCACCGGCGGCACGCACCTGCAGATCTGCATGGGTGCCCCCACCATCTGGACCGAAATGGCCGATCTGCTGAAGGATCCGGAGTGGGAGCGGATGATGGCGGAGTACGGCCGCTTCTACTTCCTGCCGGATGAGCAGAAGCAGACGGAATCCCACGGGCTGATCGGCAGCCGGGAGTTCTCGCTGCCCTTCATGGCAGCGGCCATGGGCGCCTACGCGGCAGCGTACCTGAAGGATCGGGAGACCGCCCGGCGCACCTGGGCAGTGCTGCTGCATACGCTGACGGCGGAGGGCGACCACCGCGGCTTTGCGGTCACTGAGCTGAAGGATCAGGGCAACCGGGCCATGCTGCGGGAGATCCCCTGGATATCCACCAACTTTGCTGCACAGTTCGGCCTGAACTGCATTATTGCCCTGGAGTGGATCCGGGAGGAGCTGCCCCCGACCTTGGCGGAGGTGGACGAGCTGGTGTGCCATGAAAATCCGTGGTTCTTCCATAAGGCATGAGGGGAGCAAAGAAAATGCAGCGTTACGGACTGGAGCTGGGCGATCCGATCTATCAGAACAAGCTGTCCTCCCCGGAGGACATCCGTGGTTTTATCCTGGAGGGGCAGGCGATCCTGTCCTTTCCCCGGGGCCGCATGCGCATGGAGAATGCCCTGAGCTCCGGCCTGGGGCAGAAGGCCAACTATGTGCTGTGGTGCCCGAAGCAGTTCCCGGCGGATCTCTGCGTGGAATGGGACTTCCTGCCGCTCCGGGAGCCGGGCCTGTGCATCCTGTTTTTCAACGCCAAAGGCCGCAACGGGGAGGACCTCTTTGATGAGCATTTGGCGAAGCGCACAGGCGAGTATCCCCAGTATCATCACGGGGACATCAACGCCTTCCATGTGAGCTACTTCCGCCGGAAGGAGCCGGACGAGCGTGCCTTCCACACCTGCAACCTGCGCAAGAGCTACGGCTTCCACCTGGTGGCCCAGGGCGGCGATCCCATCCCGGACGCGGCGGAGGCGCAGGTCCCCTACCGCATGGCCCTGGTGAAAAAGGGCCGGGACGTCCGCTTCTATTGCAACGAACTGGAGCTGTTCCGCTTTACCGATGACGGTGAGACGTACGGCCCCCTGCTGGAGGATGGCTGCATCGGCTTCCGTCAGCTGGCCCCGCTGATCGCCGAATATGCCAACCTGACGGTATACGCACTCTGAACAGCTTCACCGGCGACCTCATCCTTACCAAATTTGACATGTTTTGTTGTTTCATGACGTTTGATTCCGTTTGAAACCCGCTCACAATGCGGGTTTCTTTGTTTTTGCCTGTCGAATGGTGATTTTTCGTAACGAGCCGTAATAAACCCTGATTTTCAGGGCGGTTCAAGGGTTCGCTCAAGGGTTTTTAATATTATATTTTTATATTTCATCGGAATTTTTGAAATACCAGAAAAGACATTTACATGATTTTTCTTCTTCAAAGAGGAAGGTCAATCAATGTACATATTGGTATTTTCGATTCTGTTTCTCCAAGCGAGTCTGACTGCAGAAATATCAACTTCTCATCACGTAACAAGTAACATTTCTTACAAGTTTGATGTTGACTTTATGTAATTTCTATGTTACAATGCCGATGCTCGAGTAACCAATTAAAATATGTAAGGGAGATCGGATCCAATGAAGAAGCTTGTTTCTGCTCTGGTGGTTCTCATGATGCTGGCCTTGGCCTGCACCGCCTTCGCTGAGGCTGATCTGTCCGACTGGGTCGAGGTCCAGCTGCCCGACATCGGCATGCATTTCTATCGTCCCGCTGACATGGATGTCGGCGAGCCTGACACCGAGAGCGCCCAAGCCTACGTCGCCACCAATGATGATCTGGTGGTCGCCATCTACGTCATCGCCACCAACGATTCCACTGCGGACGACATCATCGCCTCTCTGCAGGAGATCGGCATGACCGCCGAAGTCAACGCCCTGTCCGAAGCCGGCCTGACCTATGATCACATCGTCGCCAGCTATGAGGACGTTGACACCTATGGTGCCGTCATCTTCCTCGGCTCCGACGGCTACTGGTACGACTTCGAGGTCCAGGCCCTGTCCGACACCGGCCTGACCACCTTCGGCATGATGCTTGCCACCCTGTCCCCCATTGAGTAACCTCCCCTTCCCTCCTGAGCGCAGCCCTTAAGCCGGGGCTGCGTTCGTTTTTTCTTTGTTTCTCTCCCCCAAGGCGTCAGAAATTCCTTCAATATTATCACGTCCTTCCCTTGCATTTCGCCTCATATTGGTTATAATATTATTTGGTAGTTCAGCGCTATTCGATGCCTCTACCTTTGGTGCCTCGCGCCACCCCTCCGCACCGATCGGATTGACGGGCAGAGCCGTGCTTGTTAACAACGGACCTTCGGGTCGGTTGGTGGCGAAGCATGGCTTTTTTGATGCGAATACATTTTCAAGTTTTTGTTTATAAGTAGATTTTTTCGTTCAAATCGACATTAATCATGTATGAGGTGAATTCCATGTAGAATTATTCCGTACTAATGTCGGTTTACTATAAAGAAAAAGCAGAATGGCTACGTCAGGCAATGGACAGCATGTGGAATCAAACGATACCCACTAATGATTTTGTCCTTGTTTGTGACGGTCCATTAACCCAGGAACTGGAAAATGTGATTGTTCAGATGTGCACCAAACATCCCGAACTTCAGGTAATCCGTCTGAAAAAAAACGAGGGGCTTGGCAACGCACTCAATCTTGGTCTTAAGCATTGCAAAAATGAACTTGTTGCCCGAATGGATTCCGATGATATTGCTTTTCCCGATCGTTGCCAGAAAGAACTGAATGTTTTTTCCGCTCAACCCAGCATTTCTGTGTGCTCTGGTGTTATCCAATAGTTCTGGGAAGACAAGGAGATGGGAAAAAGGACGTTACCTGAAAGGCAGGAAGACATCCTCACCTTTTCCAAAAAACGCAACCCGTTCAGCCATCCTGCTGTCATGTTCAAGAAAAGCGCAGTTATTGAAGCCGGTAACTACGATGAAACTTATCATCTATTTGAAGATTATTATCTATGGATCAGAATGTTCCAGAGCGGATGCGTAGGGTATAATCTTCAAGATACCATACTGAAAATGCGTACGCCTTTGGATATATACAAACGTCGTGGCGGTTGGAAATATGCAAAAGATCTGCTGAGGTTCCATCGTTGGATCAGTGAAAGCGGATGGAGCTCCTGGAAAGATTTTTTGACCGGAGCAGTGCCTCATGCAGTGGTATGCGTGCTGCCGAACGGGGTAAGAGGAATGATTTATAAGAGATTGAGAGGATAAAACGACACATATGATTATCGGATATACTACAGGTGTTTTTGATATGTTTCATATCGGCCATCTAAATATACTACGTCAAGCTAAATAGCAATGTGATTATCTTATTGTAGGAGTTACTACCGATGATCTATGTAAGGCAAGGAAACACAAGAAACCAATTATATGCGAATCTTAGCGTGTAGCTATAGTTAAGGCCATACGATATGTAGACCAGGTAATTCTTCAGCGAGATATGGATAAACTTAGCCAAATAAAGAAATACGGTATTAATAAAGTTTTCGTTGGTTCTGACTGGAAGGGTTCAGAATCATGGAAAGTTTATGAATAGCAATTCGCATCAGTCGGATGTAAAGTTATCTACTTGGAACACACCGATGGGATAAGTTCTACCATTCTACGTGAAAGGTTGTGCCACAATGAATGATTATCCTTATATGAGGAAAGAACTTAATGATGATTATGGTATTCTTGAATTGCAAAATAAAATTCTAGAAATCATGGTATATATAGATAGCTTTTGTAAAAAGTATAATATTACTTATTTTTTAATGGGTGGATCAGCTCTCGGAGCCATTCGACATGGGGGATTTATTCCTTGGGACGATGATCTCGACATCTTTATGGATTATAATAATTTTATAAAATTTGAAAAATTTATTGGATTTATTCTGACTTGGTGCTCGTTGT
>R14__coassemble_819_pt1 | contig 18622 bp, 13 predicted proteins | sample R14__metabat2_high_PE_026 | metagenome-assembled genome bin R14 | reverse complement strand
CGTCCGAATTTAGCAGATTGATCTGGTCCTGCAAGCTGAATGATCTGCTCCGTTCTGTGCAGGAAGATTGCGAATCCAAGCTGGCAGTAATGATGCGCCAGATGGCTGATGCCGAAGGCGTGACCGAATCTATGAAAGCTGAAAATCAGCTAGAGTGGGTGCGGAGAATGAACAACATTCACAACCGAGCTGAGAAAATTATCGCAGCAGAATTATGCGTCTAATGATACTTACAGCAGTCATGAAAGTGGCTGCTGTTTTCTGTTGGGAAAGCCTTCCTTAAAGCGCAGCCAGGACGGCGGCGCGGAGTTCAGCCGGAACGTTAGCCATTTCAACGGCCTTATCTGTATCAATACCGAGCGCCTTTTTGATGCCTGTGACCGCCGCCGCAAAAGCTTCAATCTTTGATTCCTTTGCAGTTTCGTTTCTCATATCTTCCATAGCCTTACACATTTCAGCGATTCCCTCTCCATATGTGGAACAAAACACCATATATATTTTACCACAGTCATGCCTTTTATTCAAGGAAAATCATTTGAAACCCCAGTCTCTTCGTGAAATAAGTCAGCCCGTATCTCCGATTCTTGGCAGTGCGCGGGCTTGTTTGCAGTGCGTTGCTTAGGCTGCCGGCGCGTATACTGCGATCAGGACCTTTTTATTGTCCGATATGTACTATAATATGTTTTATTTTCCCGGAACACAAATTTACAAATCTGACGAAATGTGATATAATCTGATAAATCCGTGAATTGAATGTGAACTTTTCCTGATGGCAAAGTGAAAAAAACAGTCCGATAACCAATGGGAATTTGTTTTTGCAGATGTAAAGCTGAAACAGCGGGAGGGAACAATGATACGAAACAGCGTAAAGCTTGTGCGGTGGATGGCGTTGGCGCTATGTATGGTGCTGATGGTATCCTGTGCGGCGGCGGATAACAGCGAGCTGCCCATACCGAAGTTTACCAATATCGCGGTGCATGATCCGTCTGTGATCCGGGCGGATGACGGATGGTTCTACATCTATGGCAGCCATATGGCCGCAGCGAAATCCCAGGATCTGATCAACTGGCAGATGATTTCCAACGGCCCGGCGGATAATGAGTGCACCCTGTTCGAACAGGTGCAGACACAATTGACCGAGGCCCTGACCTATGCGAAAACCACCACCTTCTGGGCTCCGGATGTGGTGCGGCTGAACAACGGCACCTATGCCATGTACTATTGCACCTGTGAGGGCTCCAGTCCTCTGTCCGCCCTGGGCATTGCCTATTCAGACCGGCCGGAAGGCCCATACACGGATCAGGGCATTCTGCTGAAGTCCGGCGCTGCGGGCTATAACTCCAATTACTATCCGAATGTGGTGGATCCCTGCACCTTCTATGATAAGGAAGGAAAGCTGTGGATGGTGTATGGCTCCTACTCCGGCGGCATCTTCATTCTGGAGATGGACCCGGAGACCGGCTTCCCGCTGGAGGGTCAGGCCACCTACGGAACCAAGCTGCTGGGCAAGAACCATGCCCGCATCGAAGCACCGTACATCATGTACAGCCCGGAGACAGACTACTATTATCTGTTCCTGTCCTTTGGCGGGCTGGACTCCACCGGCGGCTACAACATCCGGGTCTGCCGCTCCAGGAACCCGAACGGCCCGTATGAGGACAGCCAGGGCAATCAGATGATCCGCTGCGGCGGCAGCGACGGCACCTTCTTCAACGATCCGGATTATGAGCCCTATGGCGTGAAGCTGATGGGCGGCTATAAAATCGCACCGGTGGAAGGCGAAAGTAACCAGATCGCTTTGGCTTACCGCAGCCCAGGTCATAATTCCGCATATTATGAGGAAGCAACCGGGCGCTACTTCATTGTGTTCCATACCCGGTATGCCAACTCCGGGTAGACCTACTCCGTACGCGTCCATGAGATGTACATGACGGAGGACGGCTGGCCGGTGATTTCCCCGCTGCGCTATGCTGGTGAATCCCCGGAGACGGTACCGGCAGAAAGCATCCCGGGATTGTATAAGGTGCTGGACCATGAGCATGACATCAACACGGTGGAGCATGTATCCGATACGGCGCAGCTGCTGGCGGACGGAACGGTGACCGGCTGCTTAACGGGCACCTGGACCTCTGACGGAACCTATATCACCCTTGAGGTGAACGGCAGGACGCTGAAGGGCAGCGTACATACCGCGCTGGATGCAGGACAGAAGCAGTGGGTCGTGTGCTTCAGCGCACTGGATGAGACCGGAGCCGCCCTGTGGGGTACCCGGGCGACCAATCAGGATTGAGCAAGGATGCAGCTTGGGAAGGGCTGTTGAAATAACGGGAGGAGGATCGGAGGAATGCGAAAAGGATGGCTGTGCTTGATGGTGCTGCTTCTTCTGCTGCCCCTGGTGGGTTTGGCGGAGGAAACGGACAGCGACTGGATGAGCTTTTCCAGCCGTACAGAGCCTCTGTATGAGGAGGCACAAGCAACCTATACCCTGCCGGTATACGGTGGGGAGGCTGTGGCCTTTGCCGGTGATATCACGCTGGAGGTGGGCCAAAGCGGTGAAATGACCATCACGGTTCCGGAGGATGGGCAGTATGAGCTTTGGTTTTCATACAAGAACACCACGCAGAACGCCCTGCCTTCGGAAATGTGCGTGACGGTGGACGGTGAGATGCCCTTCTATGAGCTCCAGCGCGTGAAGCTGAAGAGCCTGTGGGTGGACGACGGGGAGTTCCCTCTGGACCGTTACGGCAATGAGGTGGCAACGACGCCGACCTCTGCCGATGTGGTACAGACGGTCGGCCTGACGGATTCCGCGGGCCGCGTGGATCGTCCTTTCCTGTTCCAGCTGACCGCCGGTGAGCATACCATCGGCGTGGAGCTGAAGGATGGCGCGGTGAGCATCTCCGGCATGACGCTGCGGGCACCGGAGACGGTGGCTGCCTATGAACCGGGCAGCGCGGAGGGCTCGGCGATCATTGTGATCGAAGGCGAGAACATTGCTTCCCGCAACAAGTCTTCTATCCGCGGCGCGGGAGAATTCACGCCGACGCTGAACCCCTACAGCATCGAGCACCGCCTGATCAACCATCTGGACGGCGCTTCCTTCGACACTGCCGGGGATACGGTGACCTATACCTTCACGGCGGAAACCGAGGGCTGGTATCAGCTGGGCTTCTACTATCGTCAGAACGCAAAGACCGACTTCCCGGTATTTGTGGATGTACGGATCGACGACGTGCTGCAGAGCGAGGAGAGCCGGGCCATTGCCTTTGATTACAGCACCACCTTCCGCATGATGACGGTAACCGATTCCACCGGCGCGGCGCAGCTTTTTTATCTGTCTGCCGGCGAGCATTCCGTCAGCCTGACGATCAACTGCGCGATGCTGACCCCGGTGTACACGACCATTGATACCCTGCTGAGCAACATCAACGGTCTGTCCCTGGAGGTCGTCCGTCTGACCGGCGGCGTGACCACGGACAAGTACCGCGACTATGACCTGCTGTCCTATATTCCCAACCTGGTAGAGCTGCTGAACAGCTGGGCAGATGAGTGCGATGCCTCCGTGGAGACCATGCGCGCTTATACCTCCTCCGGCAGTATCGGAGCATTCTCCAACATGACGCTGTGTGCGGATCAGCTTCGCCGCCTGGCGCAGAAGCCTGAGGACCTGCCCCGCCGCCTGAGCGAGCTGTCCACCGGCTCCAACTCCGCCAGCCGTATGCTGGCTCAGCAGCTGCAGGACCTGGCTGTGAACGATCTGTCCATTGACCAGATCTACTTCTATCAGACCAAGGCCGAGCTGCCCAGCAAGGTCAACTTCCTGCAGAGCGCCATCCTTTCCGTGCAGCGCTTTGTCGCGTCCTTCAGTGCGCAGGATTATTCCGCCAGCTCCTCCAACAAGGAGCATCTGCAGGTGTGGATGGGCCGCAGCCGCCAGTATGTGGAGCTGCTGCAGAACATGATCGACACCCAGTTCACCCCCGAGACGGGGATCGAGGTGGATATCTCCCTGATGCCTGACGCCAACAAGCTGGTGCTGGCCAACGCTGCGGGGACCGCGCCGGATGTGGTACTTTCCCTGCAGTATGTGGTGCCTTCCTATTTGGATATCCGCGGCGCCCTGTATGACCTGACCCAGTTTGAGGATTTCGGAGAGGTGGCTCAGCGCTTCTCTTCCGGCCTGTTCATTCCCTATACGCTGGGAGACGGCATTTACGCCATGCCGGAGACCGTGAATTTCTGGGTCATGTTCTACCGTACGGATATCCTGGAGGCTCTGAACATTGAGGTGCCCAACAGCCTGGAGGATGTCAAGCTGATCCTTCCCGAGCTGCAGCGCCGCAACATGAACTTCTACTATCCCACGGCCGGTATGACCGGTACCAAGGTCTTCCCCGGTACGCTGCCGCTGATCCTGCAGTCCGGCGGTTCATTGTATGGCGATACCGTGGCGGATACCACGCTGGACAGCGAGGCGTCCCTGAACGGCTTCCGTGAACTGACGGAGCTGTTCACGGTGTACAATCTGGATACGGATGTGCCCAGCCCCGGCTTCTATCAGCAGTTCCGTGATGGCACGCTGCCGATCGGCATTGCGGATCTGTCCACCTACAATCTGCTGCTGAATGCCGCGCCGGAGCTGGACGGCCTGTGGGATATTGCTCTGTTCCCTGGCATCACCGATGAGAACGGCGTGGTACAGCGCTGGACCACCGGCGGCGCGGAGACGATGGGCATTCTGAGCCAGACCACCCGTGCCGATGATGCCTGGACCTTCCTGAAGTGGTGGTCCTCTACCGAAATCCAGAGCCAGTTCGGCTCTCAGCTGCAGTCCACTTACGGCTCTGAATACATCTGGCCCACTGCCAACACCGAAGCCTTTGCTTCCCTGCCCCTGAAGAGCAGCCACAAGACGGTGATCATGGAGCAGATGGAGTGGATGACCGAGGCACCATGGGTGCTGGGCACCTATATGCTGGAGCGTGAGCTCTCCAATGCCTTCATCAGCGTGGTTGCGGATGGTACCGATGCCCGCCGTGCCCTGGATACGGCAGTCAAGCGCATCAACCGTGAAACCTATCGCAAGCTGGAGGAATTTGGCTACTACAAGGATGGCGTGATGTTGAAGGAGTTCCCGACGCCGAGCGCTTCCGTAGTGGAAAAGGTTATCAGTGACTACAATGCCAGAAAGGAGGCGAACGGCGAATGATCACCAAGAAGAGCACACCTTATCTGTTCCTGGCACCGTTCCTGATCCTGTTCATCGTCTTTATCATTGTGCCTACCGGCATGGCGGTGCTGCTGTCCTTCACAAACTATAACGCCATTCAGACGCCGCAGTTCGTGGGCCTGACGAACTACATCAACCTGTTCACCCAGGATACCGTGTTCCTGCAGTATGTGCTGCCAAACACCATCCTGTATGCCATCGTCGTAGGCGTGGGCGGCTATGCGCTGTCCTTCTTCCTGGCCTGGTCCTTGTCCCAGCTGAGCCGGTTGCCCCGTACGATCCTGGCACTGATCATCTATTCTCCTTCCATGACCATGGGTGTGGCCATGACGGTGGTGTGGCGTACCGTGTTCCTGGGCAACCAGAGCGGCATTGCCAACTATGTGCTGACCCAGCTGGGCGTGATCACCGAGCCCATCATCTGGATGCTGGATACCAACTATATCATGCCCATCGTCATCATCGTGGCCCTCTGGGGCTCCATGGGCGTGGGCTTCCTGTCCATGCTGGCCGGCCTTCTGAACATCAACCCGGAAATGTATGAGGCCGGTGCCATCGATGGCGTACGCAACCGCTTCCAGGAGGTCTTCTATATTACGATCCCCTCCATGAAGCCTCAGATGCTGTTCGGTGCCGTGATGGCTGTGGTGAATGCCTTCCAGTCCGGCAACATTGGCGTGATGCTGACCGGCTCCAACCCGACGCCTCAGTACGCGGCCCAGCTGATGGTGAACCATATCGAGGACTATGGCTTCACCCGCTATGAGATGGGCTATGCGGCGGCGGTCTCCGTGGTGCTGCTGGCACTCATCTACGCCTTCTCTGTCGCGGCCAGAAAGCTCTTCAGTGAAGAGTAAGAAAGGAGGAAAGCATATGGCAATCAGCGGAAACAAGGTCAATCCCAGCAAGTTCCATAAGAATCAGATCCCGTTCTACCTTTACCTGGTGCCTACGGCGATCTTCATGGGGCTGCCGATCGTGTACATCATCAATCATGCCTTCAAGCCGATGGATGAGCTGTTCGCGTTCCCCCCGAAGTTCTTCGTAACGCATCCCTCCCTGATCAACTTCCAGAATCTGTTCCAGCAGGCCTCCGGTTCCTCTGTCCCGATCTCCCGTTATGTTTTCAACTCCCTGATCGTGACCGTCGCGGTAGTGTTTATCAGTGTGCTGATCTCCACCATGGCCGGCTTTGCCCTTTCCAAGATGAAGTTCAAGCTGAACCACTTCATCTTCGAGGTCAACAATCTGGCCCTGATGTTCGTGGCTACCGCGGTCACGATTCCGCGCTACCTGACCATCAACTTCCTGGGGATCCTGGATACCTACTGGGCGCATATCCTGCCTTTGGTGGCTATGCCCGTGTGTCTGTTCCTGATCAAGCAGTTCATTGACGGCGTGCCGAACGCGCTGATGGAAGCCGCCCAGCTGGAGGGTGCCAATGCCTTTACGGTCTATTGGAAGATCGTATTGCCCATGGTGAAGCCCGCTATCGCCACCGGCGCCATCCTGACCTTCCAGACGGTGTGGAACAATGTGGAGACCTCCAATCTGTTCACGACCACTGAGAGCATCCGTACGCTTGCCTTCTATATGAACACGCTTTCCGGCGTGGGTACGGTGCAGGGCCAGGGCATGGCCGCCGCCGCCTCGCTGATCATGTTTGTGCCGAACCTGGTGCTGTTCGTCATCCTGCAGAGCAACGTGATGGATACGATGGCGCACAGCGGCCTGAAGTAAGCGGAGGAGGAGCGCATGAAAAGAAGCTTGATTTTCTTCCTGCTGCTGGCCATGCTGTTGCTGGCCACGGTACCCTCCTATGCCGCAACGCCCTACAAGACCTTTACGGTGGGATCGGATAAGAACATCATCGAGACCCAGACGGCCTATGAGCCGATCCGTTATATGACGGACTTCGGGGAGGTCACCCTGGATGAGCCCACGGATATGCGGCTGGGCCCGGACGGTAACCTGTATATCGCCGATGACGGTGCCCGTTGTGTGGTGGTGGTGACCACCAAGGGCGAATTTGTGAAGACCATCGGCAGCAAAAAGGAGCTGCGTTCAGCCTACGGCGTTTTTGTGGATGACGCGCTGAATGTGTATGTGGCGGATCAGAATGGCGGCCAGGTGGTGGTCTTTGACCAGGACGGCAATGTGACCCGCACCTATACCAAGCCGGATCATCCCCTGTATGGCAACAGCGCCTTCAAGCCGAACAAGCTGGTACTGGACAAGCGCGGCAATCTGTATGTTGCCAGCCAGGGCAGTACCAACGGTATCGTGCAGATCTCGCCTGCCGGCGGAGATAATGGCGAATTCCTGGGCTATTACGGTGCCAATACCTCCAATGTATCCTTCATCATGAGCATTATGCAGCAGATCCTGACGGATGAGCAGCTGGCCATGCTGGGCAGTGTGGTGCCGCCCTCCGTAACCAATCTGTGCATTGATGAAAAGGGCATGGTGTATACCGTCAGCCCGGCGGCCTCCTCCGGCTCCAGTGCCTCCCAGGTGCTGCGCAGGCTGAACGTTGCCGGTACCAACACCCTGAGCATCAGCAACTGGGTGCAGACGGACGGCGAATCCAATGCCGCCGTGGCGACCCATTCCTCCGGCGCGATCTTTACCGTGACCAACAGCGGCACCATTCTGGAGTATTCTTCCGAGGGCGACCTGCTGTTCTGGTTCGGTTCCTCCGGCACCAAGCGTATCGGTAACTTCTCTACCGTGGTGGGCCTGGTGGTGGATGAGGAATACAACCTGTACGTGCTGGACTCCCAGCAAAAGTGCATCCAGGTTCTGGCCCCCACGGAATTCACCAACCTGGTGCATGAGGCCTTCGCCCTGTTTAAGGACGGCAAGTACGCGGAATCCAAGGTGCCCTGGACTCAGGTGCTGCGCATGAACTCCATGTTCACCTATGCCAATACTGGCCTGGGCGAAGCACTGTACCGTGAGAACAATTTTGAGGAAGCACTGGAATCCTTCCGGAACGGCGGCAACAAGACCGGCTACTCCGATGCCTTCTGGGAAATGCGTTCCACCGTGCTGCATGATTCCCTGGGAACCTTTGTGCTGTGGATCGTGGGCATTCTGGTGGCCTGGAAGCTGCTGAAACTGCTGGACAAGCGGCTGCACTTCCTGGATCCCATCAGGAAGGCCGGCAGCTGGTTCGGCCATCTGAAGTATGTTCATCAGACCGGCTATTGCTTCTACATGCTGCGCAATCCCTACGATTGCTGCTATGGAATCAAGCGATAGGGTCAGGCGAGCTGGCTCAGCGCCTGTGTCATCATGGTGCTCTTCTTCATTGAGTATGTACTGGGCAAGTATTTCTCCGGCTTCCTGTTCAAGAATGTGCCGGACGGAACGTATGAGCTGCTCAATGACGTTGCCATGGTGTTTGGCCTGTTCCTGCTGCTGGTCATCTGCTGCTATCTGGTGTGCACCATCCGTGAAGGTGAAGCCAGACTGAAGGACCTGTTCATCGGCGGCGCCTATGCGCTTGCACCCCTGGTGCTGCTGCAGCCCGTGAATCTGGTGCTGACCAATGTGCTGACCTACAACGAGCAGTTCTTCATCACCCTGATCAACTTTGTGGCCGTTGCCTGGACCGCGCTGCTGATCGTGCTGGTGATCATGTACATGAACGACTATTCCTTCAAGCAGACCCTGGCGACCATCATCATTACAGCCTTCACCGTGCTGATCTGCCTGGCATTGATGTTTGTGCTGTATGTGTTGATTTCCCAGCTGATCGATTTCGTCTCATCGATTTACGGAGAGGTGGTGTATCGCTTTGTCAAGAAGCTATAAAATGCTTTGCCTTCTGGCCACGCTGCTCCTGTGCATGACCTGCACCCTGGCTGTAGCCGAGGGTGTTACAGAGGAAGCGGTGCAGCCGGAAGCAGCCGCCTCCGTCTCTGCGGTTCCGGAGCCCTACCGTCTGGTGACGGAGGGCAGCCTGTATAACCTGTATCTGCGGGAGGACTACATGGCTATCGTGCTGGAAAACCGTGAAACCGGCGCGCTGCTGTATTCCACCCCCAAGGATGAGTCCAAGGTGCCTTCCTCCTCCTTCGGCCAGATCATGAGCGGGGTGGTGACCGAGTATCTGGCGGCCGGCAGCTCCAGCATCTCCACCCAGACGGTGGATTTGGTTACCTCCGGCAACACGCAGGTACATACCATTGAATATACCTATCTGGACAATGGCTTCCGGGCGGCGGTGAGCTATACGGCCATCGGGATCTCCTATAGCGTGGAGGTGACGCTGGACGGCAATGATCTGACCGTGTCCGTGCCCCGCGAAAGCATTCAGGAAACCATGAGCCCGGACTACAAGCTGGCCACCCTGACGCTGTTCCCCTATATGGGAGCCTGCTATCTGGGAGAGGAGACCGGCTACATGCTGATCCCTGACGGACAGGGTGCCCTGATCGAACTGAAGGACAACGGCAAGCGCTACCGCAGCCTGTACTTCAATGAGCCGGTATATGGCAAGAAGATCAAGGATGACCGCAATGACGCAGGCAACAGCTCCACCTCCGTGGATACGGAAGCGGTTCTGATGCCGGTGTTCGGCATTGCTTATACGGAGCTGGGCCAAGGGTATATCAGCGTGATCGAGGAAGGCGATGTTGCCGCCACGATCCAGGCCTTCCCGAATGGCTCCGTGAACCTTTCCTATGACCGCGCCAATGCCGTCTACGAGTACAACTACAAGTTTACTCAGATGATGGGCAGTGCCTCCGGCGCGGGCGGCATGGATGCTACCATGCCCAGTGCCCGGAACTTCAACATCGTGCAGCACTTCTTCCTGCTGACCGGTGAGGATGCCTGCTATGCGGGCATGGCGGCGGCCTATCGCTCCTATCTGGAGGAGAAGGGTGCCTTCACCAACGCCGGCAGCAATGATTTCGATGTGCAGCTGGATGTGCTTGGCCTGGAGCAGGAAAACTTCGTGCTGGGCAAGCAGAACGTTGTGATGACCACCTTCGAGCAGGCAGCCGCGATCCTGGCGGAGCTGCGGGAGAAGGGTGTGGCCGCCATGAACGTGACGCTGCGGGGCTGGCAGGAAGGCGGCCTGAGTGCCGCGCTGCCGACGGACAGCTACAATCCCGCGGGTGCCCTGGGGGGCAAGTCCGGCCTGACCACGCTGCTGGAGGGGGCTGCCAGCCGTAAGATCCCCCTGATGCTTGAAGCGGATTTCCTGACCGCCAACATGGATACCCATCCCACCTTGATCTATTCTGCCTTCAAGAAGATCGACAGCCAGACATGGTACCGCTCGACCTACGGTACGGTGTATGCGACGAAATACTATGTGACCCCCAGCAAGACGGCGGATACAGCGGGCACGGTGATCAAGCAGATGAAGGATGCCGGCATCAAGGGCATCTCGCTCACGAACATGACCTCCTTCCTGTCTGACTACTATGAACAGAGTACCATCAAGGATCTGACGGAGATGGCCTCGGTCTACAGCGGTGTTTGCCAGACGGCTTCGGATACCTTTGAATATGCCCGCCTGCAGGCAGCCAATGCCTACCTGTGGCAGTATGCCGGCTCTTTGTCCGATCTGCCGGTCACCGGATCCGATTACATCTTTACGACCCGCGATGTTCCCTTCCTGGCCATTACGCTTTCCGGTAAGATGCCCTGCTACGCAGAGTACACCAATTTCCAGGCCAACAGCTCCCGTTTCTTCCTGAGACTGGTGGAGCAGGGCCTGCGCCCGTCCTTCCTGCTGACCTGGGAGGATCCCATCGAGCTGAAGAATACCAATTCAGCCAATATCTACTCCAGCCGGTATGAGCTGTACAGTGATATGATCGCCTCCTGGAGCATCGAGCTGGCTGCACTGCATGAAAAGCTGGGCAATGCCTCGATCAAGGCTCATGAGGTCGATGGGGACCTGACCCATGTGACCTGGACCAACGGCGTGCAGGTCTGGCTGAACTTCGGCGATGAGCCCCTGACGGTGAATGGTGAAACGCTGGAAGCCATGAGCTATCTGGTGCTGGAAGGAGGCGAGTGAAATGGCAAAGGTTACGAATCCCCATGACAAACACCATCTGACCCGGCGCACGCTGCGTGAATGGTGCTACGGCTATCTGTTCATCTCGCCCTGGATCGTCGGTGTATGTATTTTCTTCCTGTATGCCATGGTTCGTTCTCTGCTCTTTTCCACCCATGATCTGCAGCTGGTCGGCATGGTCATGACCCCGCTGGAGGGCGGTATCTTTGCCAACTACAGCAAGGTCTTCGCCACCGAGATCAACCTGCCGGTGGTGCTGGGCGAGTTTGCCATCAGCCTGGTGCTGCAGCTGCCCATCATCATCTCCTTCGCTTTGATCATCGCTTTGCTGCTGAACAGCAAGATCCACGGGCGTTCGTTCTTCCGTCTGATCTTCTTCCTCCCCGTGATTATTGCCACCGGCCCCGTGATGGATATGCTGACGGCACAGGGTGTGGCCAGCGTGCCTATGGTGGGCTCGGATGCCATCACCAATGTGTTGGGCAATCTGCCTTCCTTTATCTCGGAGCCGATCGCGAATCTGTTCTCTTCCCTGATCCTGATCCTGTGGAATGCCGGCATCCAGATCCTGCTGTTCCTGGCCGGATTACAGAAGGTGCCTACCACTATGTATGAGGCTGCCAAGATCGACGGTGCCAACGCCTGGGAGACCTTCTGGAAGATCACCCTGCCCAATGTGCGTTCCATGATCCTGCTGTGCTCCATTTATACGGTGGTCACCCTGGCGACAGGCGGAAACAACAGCGTGATCCAGATGATCTACGATGCCACCTACAGCGCCACAAAGGGTTACAGCTACGGCGCTGCCTTCAGCTGGATCTATACAGTGATCATCATTGTGATCCTGCTGCTGGTGTTCCTGCTGCTGCGTGACCGGAGCGACAAGAACGTGAAGTACGAGGAAAGCCGCAGCGCCCGGGAGGAGCAGCGGAAGCAGCAGGCTGCAGCCCATAATGCTGCCAAGCATGAAAAATTTATGGCACAGACACAGAAGGCTGCCGCGAAGAACAAAAGGAGGGAACGGCATTGAGTAAGATGAATAAAAACGTACTGAAGCCGGATCCGAGCGGCACGGCAACGGCGCGCACGCCCGAGCAGATCAAGGCAGCGCGGCGGGAGGCTTCCCGCAAGTTCCTGTTTGGCAGTGCTGATAAGCGTGGTCTGCTGGGCAGCATCGTGATCTATGTGCTGCTGATCACCATTGCCTTTATCTATCTCTACCCGATGCTGTACATGCTGTCCCGCAGCCTGATGGGCAAGGCGGATCTGCTGGATACTTCTGTCAAGTGGATCCCCAGCGCCATCAATTTCAAGAACTACACGGACGCCATGCTGGTCATGGATTACTGGCCCAGCCTGTACAAGAACCTGGTGCTGGCCCTGGTGCCCACGCTGGCTCAGGTCCTGATCTGTTCCATGGTCGGTTACGGCTTTGCCCGTTACAACTTCCCGGGCAAGATGGTTTGGATGGGCATTCTGATCCTGTCCTTCCTGCTGCCGACCCAGACCACCTCCTTGCCCAACTACCTGCTCTTCGCCAACTGGAAGCTGGCGGACGGTTCGGTGAAGCCTTTCCTGATCACGGCCATTCTTGGCCAGGGCTTCAAGAGTGCGCTGTGCATCCTCATTTTCTGGAACTTCCATAATCAGGTGCCCAAGTCCCTGACGGAGGCTGCCGAGATCGATGGTGCCGGCCATCTGTACTCCTACTTCCGCATCGCCGTGCCGCTTTCCACCGCTGCCATCGTGGTGGTCACGCTGTTCTCCTTTGTATGGTACTGGAACGAGACCTATCTGGTGCGTGAGTACCTGGGACGCGAAGCCATTTCCAACCGCAGCATCGGCCTGACGACCCTGATGATCGAACTGAGCAAGTTTGACTCCAGCTACAGTGCCGCTTCGGCCGCGTCTGCGGGCGGATCCACCTCCGTGGACAAGATGAGCGAAGCCATGAAGATGGCCGGTACGATGCTGGCCATCCTGCCCATGCTGATCCTGTACTTCGTGCTGCAGAAGCAGTTCGTCGAATCCGTTGACCGTGCCGGCATTACCGGTGAATGATCCATGATCCCATTCGTATCAAGGCTGCTTGTCAGCTGATGATAAATTTTAAAGGAGGAAACCAACATGAAGAAGTTCTCCCTGCTCCTGGTTCTGGTGCTGGTGATGAGCATGTTCAGCTTCAGCGCTTCCGCTGAGTACAACATGCCTGAGCTGAACACCACCGACCCCATCACCATCACCTTCATGACCTGGGATGACTATGAACTGACCGAGGCGCTGGCCGCCAAGTTCATGGAGCTGCATCCCAACATTACCGTTGAGATCGTCCGTACGACCACCGCTGACGTGGACGCCACGCTGCTGAACCTGGCTGCCGAAGGCAATCTGCCCGATGTGTTCTTCTGGCTGAGCCTGGATCCCCTGCTGGCCAACAAGATGATGTATGACATCACCGAGTATGTGGAAAACGACGCGGAGTATCAGGAGAAGATGTATGCTTCCCTGAAGAACGTGGGCTATGTGGATGGCAAGCGCTGCTACTTCATGGCCGGCGAGAATCTGCCCGCCGTGGTCTATCTGGATAAGTCCGTGTTCGACAAGCTGAATGTCGAGATGCCTTCTCAGGACTGGACCTGGGAGGAAATGTGCGAGCTGATCGAGACCATGACCGATGCCTCCCAGGGCATCTGGGCTTACAACTACTACATGGGCCCCGTGACCTGTGGCCCTGTGGCACTGACCGACAACGCCAAGGGCGAGTTCGGCTGGGACGGCGAGTCCTATAACTTCGAGATCTGGGCTGAGTGCATGGAAGCTCAGAGTGAGTACGCCCGCAAGGGTTATCAGGCTATCCAGAGCTCTGACGAGTATCTGGCGGTCGTGCCCGACGACCTGTGGCCCGGCGAATCCGGCCATGTGGCTATCCAGATGGACGCCTACTGGACCCTGAACAACATCTACACTCAGGACTACTGCCTGGAGCGCGGTGTGAACATGGTGCCCTACAATGTGCCCACCGGCGAAGACACTGAGAACGGCGGCAAGTTCTCCTGGGTCGACTTCATCTGCATTGGCGCCAACACCGAGCATCCCCGTGAAGCTTACGAGGTTGCCAAGTTCCTGACCTGGGGCAAGGATGGCTGGCTGGCCCGTGCCGAGCTGTATCCCACCATCACCGACGAAGCCGGCAACCTGCTGTATCGTGTGCCCGGCTCCATGCCCATGATCAATGATGACGAAGTGATCGCTGCGCTGTCTGCCATCATGCCTGAACTGAAGACCGCTTCCGGCGATGTGTACTGGTCTGACTGGTCCGGCTTCCTGGCCAACTGCACCAATCCCGTGACCTTCGGCGGCCGTACCATCCCCGGCTTCAACAACTTCGTGAACCTGTACTATCATGGTTCTGACTTCAACGGTTACACCGGCATCGAGTCCGCCATCAACGCGAACGCGATCAACCTGTGGGACTATGTGGATACCCTGAACACCACCGGCCGCACCTACTATGATGAGACCATGGCTGTGTTCACCTCCGTTTACGGCGAATAAGCCGCATCGGATCCCATACACAACATAAGGGGAAAGGGGTACCGTTCCGGCGGTACCCTTCTCCCCGATTTGTATTTTTCCGGAAGGAAAACGCGGACGGTTTCTTTCCGGAAGAACACGATCCTTTTCCAGACAGGAGGAAACACTATGCGCAGAGAAATCATGCTTGTCCTGCTTGTTTTGCTGCTTGGCACGGCGGCCCATGCGTTTGCGGGGGAAGCGATCCTGACGGTCAAGGCCGGAGAAACACTTCACGCCATGAGCCAGACGCTGTACGGCGTTTTCTTTGAGGATATCAACCATGCGGCGGACGGCGGCTTGTACGCCGAGCTGCTGAACAACCGGTCCTTCGAGCAGGAAAACCTGCTGGATCCTCAGCGCTTTGACCATTATACCGGGTGGCAGTTCAACTTTGGCGGAGGCAAAGGCAAGATTGCCCTGCAGGAGGAAGAACCGCTGAACGCGAACAATCCTCACTATGTACGCTTTACGGTCAGCGAAGCGGGTTATCAGGCAGCCAACGCAGGCTTCGGCGCCTCCACGGTAACGGGAGGCATCAGTGTGAAGTCGGGCATGACCTATGACTTCTATGTCTGGCTGCGGAGTGCGGACTATACGGGAACGGTGACCGCGGCCCTGATGGACCGGCAGGGAACACTTTATTCCGATGTGCTGACCTTTACGCCGGGGGAGGAATGGACCAGATATACAGGCCTCCTGAACGCGGATGTGCCGGAGGGCACACAGGCGGCTTATCTGGTCTTTACCTTCAACGGGACCGGAACGGTCGATCTGGATATGGCCTCGCTGATGCCTGCGGACCGCATCGGCAGTACGTGGCCCGGCGGCGGCGTGCGGCGTGACCTGACGGAGGCCCTGAAGGCCTTGCATCCCCGTTTCCTGCGCTTCCCCGGAGGTTGTGTGGCGGAGGGCTCCTACGTGCGGAGCAACTTCTACAACTGGAAGGACACGGTCGGCCCGGTGGAGGAACGCAAGGAAAACTACAATACCTGGGGCTATATGCAGTCCTATGGACTGGGATTCTATGAGTATTTCTGCCTGTGCGAGGAGATCGGTGCGCTGCCTCTGCCGGTGGTGCACGCCGGACTTTTGTGTCAGAGCCGGGAAGCACAGGAGGCACCCATCCCAATGGATGAGCTGGATGCCTACGTGCAGGATGTGCTGGATCTGATCGAGTTTGCCCGCGGTGGTACGGATACTGTCTGGGGTGCGCTGCGGGCGGAGATGGGGCATCCCGAGCCCTTTGATCTGCGCTGGCTGGCCATCGGCAATGAAAACTGGGGCGATGTATACTTCAAACGGTATGCGGTCATCAGCGAGGCTGTGAAGGAAGCATGGCCGGATATTACCACCATTGTCGCTGCCGGGCCGGTGGCGGACAACAGCTCCGCCTGGAGCGTGATCCGCAGCCGTTACGCGGACAGTATGGTGGATGAGCATTACTATATGGACAGTGACTGGTTTCCGGCCCATGTGAGTCGTTATGACAGCTACCCACGGACCACCCAGGTCTTTTTGGGAGAGTATGCTGCCCACGAGGAGGCAGTCTCCGGCCGGCGGCCCAATAACCTCTACAGCGCGCTGTGCGAAGCCGCTTATCTGACTGGTATTGAGCGGAACAGCGATGTGGTGGCCATGTGCTGCTATGCTCCTTTGCTGGCACGCAGCGGCATGGACCAGTGGACCCCGGACCTGATCTGGTTCGATGCGGACAGTGTGCTGCTGACCCCGAATTACTACATCCAGCAGATGTTTTCCGCTACGCTGGGAACGTCGGTGGTTTCCAGCGAGCTGAGCGGTGCGGAGCTGTATCAGGTGGCTACCCGGACCGGGAACTGCCTGTATGTGAAGGTGGTCAATCTGAGCGGTGAGCCTTGCAGGCTGACGCTGCTGCTGGATCAGGTGCCGGATGGAGAAGCATCTCTCCTGATGCTGTCCGGCGAGAGCGCGGCGGTCAACAGCTTTGCGGCTCCGGAAACGGTGACCCCGGTATCAGAAGTACGTCCGGTCTCCGCAGGCGTATTGACGGATACCCTGCCTGGGTACGCCGCGGCGATCTATTCCATTCCGCTTGAATGAGGAGTTTGGCATGAGAAAACAGTTATCCTTTTTGCTGCTGGCGGCAATGCTCCTTCTGGGTGGCTGCGCCAGCGAACAGACCACCGTCAAAAAGATCAGTGAACCCGACAGTATGCCGGAGCAGGTAACAGTTACGCAGGAGGAGGCTGCTTCGGTACTGGCAGTTTCTCCGGACAATGATACCCTGTTGTTGGAGACGAATGGTGGGCTGACCGTTCGCTACGAAGGAAAAGAATTTTTTGTTTCATGGACTGACCTTTCTCCGCAGGCGGCATGGTCTCCGAATGGTCGGTATGCATGCCTGTATGGGAAACACAGCCTGCTGCTGGATACGGCAGAGCAGAAGACGCTGGACCTGGGCACGCTGCTGACGGCCTGCTTTAACGCGGACCAGACCACCCTGTATTATGTGCGTCCCGGAGAAACAGGCAGCGTATTCCTGCGCCGAAAGGGGTTTGCCGATACAGAGGAGCTTTTGCTGGAGGTGGAGGATACGCTGCACGGCCCGATGTACCGCACCACCCGCAGCCAGTATCTGGTGATGGGTGCTTCACGGCTGTTGAGCCTGGAGCAGGATGCTGTCGGTCAGCCCTGGAAGGTACGAGTGATTGCCGACTTCACCACCGCTGGCATGCAATTGGCAGACTTTGGCTACAGCAGCCAGACCGGCCTCTGTGTGGTCAGCGGGAATACAGACAACGGCCGGGTGTTCAGCGTGGTCAGTCCGGATGGAAAAGACAGCGTAGTGGACAAAGTCAGCTGCTTTACGCCGGCCAACACAGAAACGCCGGTCACCAATCTCGGTGCCGATGAATTGTCAACCATGTCCGACGCGGAGGATTGGCCTGTGTCACTCAGCAGTGTGCAGCTGAGCCCCGGCGGCCTGTATTTGTTTTTGTTGGGTCAGGGAAAGGCCGACCATCAAACGGAGGCCTGGCTGCTGAACCTGGAAAACGGCGCACTGAGCGTGGTCTCTCTGCCCGAAGGTAACTGGCAGGAGGCAAGATGGTGTGTGGGCAGCCGCATCCTGCTGCGCTCCGCGGCGGGACAGACGACGGTCATCTCGCTGGACGGCTGGTACGAGTGACAAGGACAGGATGCCTTCGGTGGCAAGATGGTAGAACTCATTGATTGGTAACCGAACGAAAGATCCCGGCACCTGCAAAAAGCAGCGGGTGCCGGGATCCTTTGTGTTTATGGTTTTGTCATTGCCTTGTTTTCACAAGTTGGGCAGACCAGCTGCCCCGCAATCTCTGCTACAAATGGTTTCTGACATTTCCTGCACATTTTCAGCGGATGCTTTTCATCCGTCAGCGTCATGCTGAACAGCAGCTTCACGCACAGCAGCAGGGAGTGAAAGTCCCACACCATCTGCGGCTTGCCCTGCAATGTGAGGTGATAGGACGGGGCGTTGTCGTCAAAGCCGGCAAGGCCCATGTTGTACAGCTGAATGGTCTGCGGATCGGCGCCGTCCTTGTCCAGCTCATACAGGAAGGAAGCAGTCAAGCCGAAGGCAAAGCTGCGGAACACGGCTTCCAGCCAGTCATAGCGCTCGCCGTAGTCCTTCATGAAGCTCATGGACATGGCCTGCGGCACATCCCGGAAGGTCATGGCCAGTGCCATCATCGTTCGGTCGGAGATGGGTGCAGCCTACATAGGGATTGACAGAATAATCGCTGACCGGCAGATTCGAT
>R14__coassemble_794_pt1 | contig 19002 bp, 18 predicted proteins | sample R14__metabat2_high_PE_026 | metagenome-assembled genome bin R14 | reverse complement strand
CGCGTCAGATTGTGGCTCTGAAGACCCTGGGTTCGAGTCCCAGTACTCACCCCATTTTCCGGTCTGCTGCAAGTGCGGCAGGATGAAAGCCTGCGTTGGGGTGTAGCCAAGTGGTAAGGCAAGGGACTTTGACTCCCTGACGCGCAGGTTCGAGCCCTGCCACCCCAGCATGTATGACCCATTAGCTCAGTTGGCAGAGCACTTGACTTTTAATCAAGGTGTCTGGAGTTCGAATCTCCAATGGGTCATTTCCCATTTGCCGCTGACCGGGTTGTGCGGGCGTGGCGGAATGGCAGACGCGCCAGACTTAGGATCTGGTGTCATAAGGCGTAAGAGTTCGAGTCTCTTCGTCCGCAGTATGCGGCAGTAGCTCAGTTGGTAGAGCGCCACCTTGCCAAGGTGGAGGTCGCGGGTCCGAGCCCCGTTTGCCGCTCTTAAGCACTTCCGATCGGGAGTGCTTTTTCTGTGCCATGGGATGCTGAATTTCCCCTTGCGCGAAAGGGGAGGACGGTGTATACTGTGAAAGTCAACCGACAAAGGAGGTTATACGGATATGGAAATTACCAAGGAAATGACCATGGGTGATATCCTGAACGAGGATATCGGGATCGCCCGTGTGCTGATGATGTGCGGTATGCACTGTGTGGGCTGCCCCTCTTCCATTGGCGAGAGCCTGGAGGATGCCTGCGCGGTACATGGCCTGAATGTGGATGAGGTCCTGGAGGCCATCAAGGCTTACCAGGCGGCCAAGGCCCAGGCGTAAGGAAGAAGGAGGCTGCCGATGCGGGCGGCCTTCTTTTATTGGAAAGGAGCGGAAGACCCATGAATCAGACCCCTGTGACGGAGCAGCTGCTGCAGAGCTGGAGCGCTGCCTATCAGGCCGATCCTGCCCGTCGGGTGGCAGAGCGTGCCCTGAGCCGCAATGAGATGAACAACGTGATGTATGTGTCCCAGGCGGCCAATGAGATGCGCCAGAAGTTCTCCCTGGAGCTGACCACGCTGGAGGTGACCAACCAGCAGGCCAGCGGCCGCTGCTGGCTGTTTGCGGCGACCAACGTGCTGCGCGAGCGCATTGCCAAGGACCTGAACCTGGAAAAGTTCGAGCTGAGCCAGGCCTATCTGGCGTTCTGGGACAAGTTTGAGCGCTGCAACTATTTCTTCGAGAGCATCCTGGAGACCGCGGATCAGCCTACGGACAGCCGCGAGGTGCAGTTCATCCTGCAGACAGGCGTGCATGACGGCGGCCAGTGGGATATGTTTGCGGCCGTGGTGGAGAAGTACGGCCTGGTGCCGAAGGACGTCTATGATGACACCTATCAGGCCTGCCATACCAATTACATGAACGCCATGCTGAACCGCAACCTGAAGGCACAGGCCGTAAAGCTGCGCGCCATGGTGGCAGAGGGCAAGTCCGGGGCGGAGATCAAAGCTGCCAAGGAGGCTATGCTGGGCAAGATTTATGGCTTCCTGTGCAGCTGCTACGGCGAGCCGCCCAAGGCCTTCGACTTTGAGTATGTGGATAAGGACAAGGCCTACCATCTGGAACGGGGCCTGACGCCGAAGTCCTTCTGCGAAAAGTATATCGGCGATCTGCTGAGCAACATCGTGTCCGTGATCAACGCGCCGACCCAGGACAAGCCCTATGACCGGGTGTATACCGTGAAGCTGCTGGGCAATGTGGTGGGCGGACGCAGCGTGCGCCATCTGAACCTGACCATGCCTGAGTTCAAGGACGCGGTCATCCGTCAGCTGCAGGCCGGCAAGGTGGTCTGGTTCGGCAGTGACGTGGGCAAGTGGGGCCTTCGGGACGATTGCATTTGGGACGACCGGTGCTTTGATGCCGAGACGGTCACCGGTCTGGATCTGTCTCTGACCAAGGAGGACAGCCTGAACTACTGGTTCGCCGCCATGAACCATGCCATGGTCATCACCGGCGTGAACCTGAAGGACGGCAAGCCTACCCGCTGGAAGATCGAAAACAGCTGGGGCGACAAGGGCAAGAGCAAGGGTTACTACGTCTGCTCCGATACCTGGTTCGAGCAGTATGTGTTCCAGGCTGCCATCGAGCGCGAGTACCTGGGCGACAAGGCCGCTCTGGCCGACGGTGAAGCCACCGTGCTGGATCCCTGGGATCCCATGGGCACGCTGGCGGACTGATCCATACGAAAAGCCGTTGCAGAATAAAGCTGCAGCGGCTTTTCGCTTGCCGGAATAACCGATGGGAGCATTTTTCAGATACGTTCCAGCAGTTCCTCCGGCTTGATGGCAGGTATCGGACTGTTTGCGAAGTCACGGATATTCCTGGTGATGATGTATTGTGCTTTCAGCCTTTGCGCACAGGCGGCCTGAACGGCATCCTCATAGTCTGTAAAGTGTAGCGCCAGAGCTTTCCGCAGATCGATGGGCTTCAGCTATGAGAGCTGAAAGATCATGTCCAGTTGTTCCAGAATTTCCTTCACACGTTCCGGAGTCAACTGCTTTCGCATGATATACGAAATGTTGACCATGGAAAGAGCACAGACCAGGCCATCCAGTTTGCCAATCTCGCAAAGCTCCCAGACCTTTTTCGATGCCTCTGCAAGCCCGGGACGATTACACAGCACATCCAGCAGGATGTTTGTATCAATCAATACCTTCATGTTGCAGGATCCTTTCTGTCCGCAAGGCCTTGTCATCAACATCTTCATGAAGGACGCCCACGAGGGAATCGGTCAGAAAAGAAACGGTTTTTTCTTTGGAGATGAGGCGCGCGACTTCCTTGCCGTTTTTCATAATGAGGATTTCGTTGCCATCAATTGCGGCTTGCAGATACCGCCCAAAGTTATTCTGAATATCGGTTGCGGTTGCCATTGTCATATCGAACACCTCCTTAGCTAAAATAAATATATCATATTTTAGCTAATGTGTAAAGAGAAAAAAGTAAATCCGGATGAACGACTGCGCGTTCATCCGGATTTGCAGATTGCATAAGCTGGCTGCATTCAGTCCATCGTATGGGTGGAATATACCTTTTCATCGATCCATTCGACTGGTTGCCCGGCGTTGAGAGAGGCAGGTACATCGAGCAGGCGCTGGTTGCAGCTGCCGCGGAAGCGCAGGGAGATGTCTTTCTGTCCGATCAGGAAGGGGCCGTCCACCAGCACGTCCAGCAGGGAGAGCAGGGGAATGGTGGCATCGCAGAGGGCGCGGGAGGGCTCCCGGCCGGTCAGCTGTTCCCAGGTGAAGCCGGAGAAACACCAGATGGTCTTGCCGGGCAGCTCCTTGCGGACACGCTGCAGGAAGAGGAGGAGCGCTTGCTGGTTTTCCCGCTCCATGGGCTCCCCGCCGAGAAGCGTCAATCCGGCGATCCAGGCAGGACGCAGGCTCTCCAGAATGCGGTCCTCCACCTGCGGGGTGAAGGGCTCCCCGGCCTGAAAGCTCCAGGCTTCGGGGTTGAAGCATTCCGGGCAGTGATGCCGGCAGCCGCTGACGAACAGGGAGGTGCGGACGCCCGGTCCGTTGGCGATATCGCAGAATTTGATCTCGGCGTAATTCATAGAAGATGCCTCCGCAAAAGAAGGGCAGAAGCGGCGCTCAAGCCTCCTCTGCCCTTCACGATGTTACATCGATCAATCCAAAGGATTTCGCGCCTGCGGGCGCGACCAAAGGGCTTTCCGGTCGCCCTTTGGAAACCTTCGGCTGCATCCTGTGGATGTGAATGAGTATCAAACGAATTACAGATGCAGTACCCGGTCACGGATCTCCTGGGTGCGGCCCTGATTCCAGAACTGGGTGCCGATGTAGCCACAGGTGCGCCGGGCCACATTCATCTTGTCCTGATTCCGGTTGCCGCAGTTGGGGCATTCCCAGACCAGCTTGCCGTTGTCCTCCACGATGCGGATCTCTCCGTCGTAGCCGCATTCCTGGCAGTAGTCGCTCTTGGTGTTCAGCTCGGCATACATGATGTTGTCGTAGATGAACTGCAGCACGCTGATGACGGCTTCGAGGTTGTCCTGCATGTTGGGGACTTCCACATAGCTGATGGCGCCGCCGGGGCTGAGCCGCTGGAACTTGGCTTCAAAGGCCAGCTTGCTGAAGGCGTCGATCTCCTCGCAGACGTTCACATGATAGCTGTTGGTGATGTAGCCCTTGTCAGTGATGCCGGGGATTACGCCGAAGCGCTTCTGCAGGCATTTGGCGAACTTGTAGGTGGTGCTTTCCAGGGGCGTACCGTAGAGGGAATAATCGATGTTCTCGGCGGCCTTCCACTGGGCACACTTGTCGTTCATCTTCTGCATCACGCTGAGGGCGAAGGGGGTGGCCTGGGGATCGGTATGGCTGAGGCCGGTCATATACTTGACGCACTCATACAGTCCGGCATAGCCCAGGCTGATGGTGGAGTAGCCGCCGTACAGCAGCTTGTCGATGGGCTCACCCTTCTTCAGGCGGGCCAGGGCACCGTACTGCCACAGGATGGGCGCGGCGTCGGACAGGGTGCCCAGCAGCCGCTCATGGCGCAGGCGCAGGCCGCGGTGGCACAGTTCCAGACGCTCCTCAAAGATGCGCCAGAACTTGTCCATATCGCCCTCGGAGGACAGGGCCACATCCACCAGGTTGATGGTGACCACGCCCTGGTTGAAGCGGCCGTAGTACTTGGGCTTACCGTTTTCATCCACATAGGGCGTCAGGAAGGAACGGCAGCCCATGCAGGTGTAGCAGTGGCCTTCGCCGTTCTTGTCCACCTTCAGCTGCAGCATGACCTTCTCGGAGATGTAGTCCGGGACCATGCGGCGGGCGGTGCACTTGGCGGCCAGCTGGGTCAGATAGAAGTAGGGACGGCCGGGCTGGATGTTGTCCTCCTCCAGCACATAGATCAGCTTGGGGAAGGCGGGGGTGATCCATACGCCTTTCTCGTTCTTGACGCCCTCGTGCCGCTGATGGAGGACCTCCTCGATGATCAGCGCCAGATCCTTCTTTTCCTGCTCGTTGCGGGCCTCATTCAGATACATGAAGACCGTCAGGAAGGGAGCCTGGCCGTTGGTGGTCATCAGCGTGATGATCTGATACTGGATGGTCTGAACGCCCTTCTTGATCTCGGAGCGGAGGCGGGCCTCCACCACATCATTGATGCGCTCGGCATGGTTGGTGCCGCCCAGCATGGCCAGCTCGTCCAGCACATCCTTGCGGATCTTGTCGCGGCTGACCTGCACAAAGGGCGCCAGATGGGTCAGGCTGATGCTCTGTCCGCCATACTGGTTGGAGGCCACCTGGGCGATGATCTGCGTGGCGATGTTGCAGGCGGTGGAGAAGGAATGGGGCTTCTCGATCAGCGTGCCGGAAATGACGGTGCCATTTTGAAGCATATCATCCAGGTTGATCAGGTCGCAGTTATGCATATGCTGGGCATAATAGTCGCTGTCATGGAAATGGATGATGCCGTCCTTGTCGGCCTGCACGATATCCGCCGGCAGCAGCAGGCGGCTGGTGATATCACGGCTGACCTCGCCGGCCATATAGTCACGCTGGACGCTGTTGACGATGGGGTTCTTGTTGGCGTTCTCCTGCATGACCTCTTCGTTGTTGCATTCGATCAGCGAGAGGATGCGGGCGTCGGTGGTATTGGCCTTGCGGATGATGCTGCGCTGATAGCGATAGCGGACATAGAGCTGAGCCACACGATAAGCGCCGTCACGCATCAGCTGCTCTTCCACCAGATCCTGGATCTCCTCCACACTGACGGCACGGCCCAGCAGAGAGCAGGTCTCCGTGACCTCGTGGGCAATGCGCTTGATGCGGGTGTCGCTGAGCAGGTATTCGGCGGCCGCGTTGGCTTTGGTGATGGCCCGCTCGATTTTGGCCTCATTAAAATCGGCTTCCGAGCCGTTGCGCTTGATAACCTTCATACTTCCCTGATCCTCCGGTTTATTGAAAAGGCATGGAGCCCGTTGTGCATATCTCCGGCTGCCATAGCCCCGGCAGCGGTGCCTTTTGATTATACCGCCGAAGCTTGATGCTGTCAAGGGCGGAAAGACATGATATAGTACTCTAATTGTGACAAAGGCACAATCCCTTGTGTTTGCCGCAAAGCACCGAAACAAGCGGTTTTGCCCTGCATGGGGAGGAAAAAGCCCCTTGATTCTGTGACGATCGTCACAAAAAAGTAATCATCAGAGCGAAAAAGGCCGCAAAAAAGGACCGAAGGCGCTGGGCCTCCGGTCCGGTGGATCAACGCTTGGTGAATTACTTCATCATGCCGGCGATCTCGGCAGCCAGGTCATCCTGACGCTTCTCGATGCCTTCGCCGCGCTCAAAGCGCACAAAGCGAACGACATCCAGGGGAGCGCCGGCGGCCTTGGAAACCTCGGCCATCAGACCCTTGATGTTCTTGTCGCTGTCCTTCACGAACACCTGGTCGATCAGGCAGACTTCCTTGTAGTACTTCTCGATCTGACCCTCGACGATGCGGTCGACGATCTTCTCGGGCTTGCCGGACTCCAGAGCCTTGGCGCGCTGGATCTCCTTTTCCTTCTCCAGGTCGGCGGCGTCCACTTCCTCGCGGCGCACAGCCACGGGCTTGGCAGCGGCGATCTGCAGGGCCAGGTCATGGGCGAACTCCTTCACGGCGTCGCTGCCCTTGCCGGCCTCGTCGGTGGCAACCTCCACCAGCACGCCGACCTTGCCGCCCATATGGATGTAGGTGGAAACCACACCCTCGGTCTTGTAACGGGCGAAGCGGCGAACGGTGATCTTCTCGCCGATGGCCACGGTGGCCTCGGAGATCATGTCGGAGATGGTGATGGACTCATCGTCCACGAACTTCTGGGCCAGCAGGGCATCCACATCGGCCGGATCGGCATAAGCGATGTGCTTGGCCACCTTGGCGGCGAAGTTCTTGAAGTTGTCGGTGTTGGCCACGAAGTCGGTCTCGCAGTTGACCTCGCAAATCACACCCACGCAGCCGCAGGGCGTGGTGTAGGAAACCACGGCGCCCTCAGCAGCGATACGGCTGGCCTTCTTGGCGGCCTGGGCCAGTCCCTTTTCACGCAGCCAGTCGATGGCCTTGTCCATGTCGCCGTCGCTGTTCACCAGAGCCTTCTTGCAATCCATCATGCCGGCATTGGTGCGCTCACGCAGCTCCTTAACCATGGCAGCAGTTACATTAGCCATTGGGATCATTCCTTTCTGTTGATGATAGAGGGCTGAATTACTCGGCAGGGGTCTCCTCGGCGGCGGGGGCTTCGGGCTCAGCCTGCTCACCCTGCTTGCCTTCCAGCACGGCATCAGCCATCTTGCCGGCAATCAGCTTCACGGCGCGGATGGCGTCGTCATTGCCGGGGATCACATAGTCGATCTCATCGGGATCGCAGTTGGTATCCACGATGCCAACGATCGGGATGCCCAGCTTGCGGGCTTCGGTCACGGCGATGTGCTCCTTGCGGGGGTCGACCACGAACAGAGCGCCGGGCAGCTTCTTCATCTCGCGGATGCCGCCCAGGTTGGCTTCCAGCTTTTCACGCTCGGCCTGCAGCTTGGCGACTTCCTTCTTGGGCAGCACTTCGAACTGGCCCTGAGCTTCCATCTTGTCGATGGCGTTCAGACGGTCGATACGGGTGCGGATGGTGCGGAAGTTGGTCAGCATGCCGCCCAGCCAGCGGTTGTTGACATAATACATGTTGCAGCGCTTGGCCTCGGACTCGATGGACTCCTGGGCCTGCTTCTTGGTGCCGACGAACAGGATGGTCTTGCCTTCCATGGCGATGTCACGGACGAAGGCATAGGCCTCATCGACCTTGCGGACGGTCTTCTGCAGGTCGATGATGTAGATGCCGTTGCGCTCAGTGAAGATGTACTGAGCCATCTTGGGGTTCCAGCGGCGGGTCTGATGGCCAAAGTGGACACCGGCCTCCAGCAGCTGCTTCATGGAAATGACTGCCATAGGATACTTCCTCCTTATTGTTACTGCCTCCCTCTGCCCCTTGGCGTCGGTCCACCGGCGTACCGGCACAGGGCCCACGCAGAGCAAAGGTGCGTATTCGTTGGGATTGTAGCACAAGTTCCGTGCTTTGGCAAGGGCTCCCCGGAAATTTCTTGCGTCTTTTTGCGGAATGTGCTATAGTGGAGCGGAAATCGGAGAGGGGGGATGCCGGATGATCCGCGCTGCCACAGAAAAAGACGCCCCGCGTCTGTTGGAGATCTATGCCTACTATGTAGAAAATACAGTGATCACCTTTGAGTATGACGTCCCGTCGCAACAGGAGTTCCTTGCCCGGATGCGCGGCTTGCTGGGAAAATTCCCTTACCTTGTCGTTGAGGAAGAGGGGAAGATCCTCGGCTATGCCTATGCGGGGCCTTTCCATCCACGGCAGGCCTACGCCCGCTGCGCGGAGGCGACGGTGTATCTGGATCACGAGGCGCGGAAGCATGGATTGGGCCGGCAGCTGTACACGGCGCTGGAGAACGCCCTGCGGCTGCAGCATTACCTGAACCTGAATGCCTGCATCGGCTATCCGGAGATCGAGGATGAGTACCTGACCCGGAACAGCGCGGAGTTCCACGCGCACATGGGCTATCGGATGGTGGGCATGTTCCACCATTGCGGGTACAAGTTCGGACGGTGGTATCACATGGTCTGGATGGAGAAAATGCTGGGAGAGCATCCGGAGCAGCCCGAACCGCTGTTGTCCTTTGACGCCATCCGTCCGCAGCTGAAGCAGCTTTACGGAATAGAGTAAATATCCGCCTGCACGGTCCATTGCAGATCGTGCGCGTCGCACCAGTCGGTAACTTCGGTTTCTGCCCGGTCCGTTACGATCAGCGTCACCGCGTCGCCCAGGGCATCCTCGGCAACAGAGGTCACGCCGAAGGGAACGGCCACCACTGCCGCCGGGGTGCCCTGCATGGCGTAAGCATCCAGGCGCCGCAGACTCTGCGGCAGCGTATATTCCGGCGTTGCCTGCCGGTATTGCCAGGCTGCCTGTGTATTCAGATAATAGTTATTGCTGCCGATGTCCATCTGATACCGCTGACAGGTGTACCCGTCACTGTAGTCCACGGTCTCCAGGTTCAGGCAGCCATTGAAGGCATTGGCTTCAATGATGGCAACGGACAGCGGGATCCGCAAGGAAACCAGCGTATCGTCGTTATTGAAAGCATTGCCGCCGATCACGGTCACTGCATAGCCTTCGATGGTGTCCGGGATCCATATCTCGGCATCACTGCGGTCACAGCGGGTCAGCGTGACCGTTTTTTCTTCGCTGTTGTAAGCATAGACCATGCCATCGCGGATGAAGCCGTCGGTGCAGTTGACAGAAGGCGCATTCAGCAGACCGGCATTGTCGGCTGCTTCCCTCTTCAGTGCCTCCCATGCGGACAGTGTACTGCCGAAGGCAACCTCTGTCAGGGAAGAGCAGCCATAGAAAGCGTATTTTCCAACAGAAGCAAGCGCAGAGGGCAGCGACACAGTCTGCATCAGGCTGCAGCTTTCAAAGGCGTTTGCGCCGATATGGGTCACCCCCTCCTCAATCGCGACAGAGAGGATATTTTCCCGCTCCGCGTACCAGGGCGCGGTCCCCTGCTCGTAGTCCGTCATGGCTCCGGTGCCGCTGATCGTCAGGAGACCGTCCTTCAGATCCCAGGTCAGGCCGACACCGCTGACATCCGTATAGATATAGTTGAAGGTGCAGATGGAAGTGTCCAGCAGTTCTTCATTGAATTTGCTGTCAATATTCTTGATTTTGTCCCATTCATTTAACGTTCCTTCATACCAAACGGAAAAGCCCGAACAGTTGTAAAAGGCGAAGAGCCCCATGGAGGAAACAGTCTTCGGTAAAGCGACGGAGGTCAGACTTGTACAGTTTTCAAAGGCCTGGTAGCCGATGCTTGTGACGCCCGGAAGCACATAGATGATAATGATGTCTTCCCGGAAATCGGCCCAGGGCTGATCTTCAAGCGAATCGCAATCATCCATGTTTCCGGTGCCGGAGATGGTCAGGGTGCCGTCGGAAAAAGCCCATGTCAGATCCGCTCCGCAGGTGCCGGTGAGGGCTTCTCCCTGAACGGTCAGGGGCAGAAGCAGACACAGCAGAAGCGGGAACAGAAATGACATGAGCTTCTTCATGGTTATTTACCGTCCTCTTCCAGACTTTCCTTGATTTCGCGGCCTTCCTTCAGCAATTGGAACATGGCTTCACGGTCCTCGTTGCGGAGGGCGTCCCGGTAGGCGGTCAGGCGGTCCACCAGGCCCTCTACTTCAGGAAGCAGTGCCTCCCGGTTATCGAAGAACAACTCTGTCCACATGCCCTCGGCCAGCTTGGCCACGCGGGTCATATCCTTGAAGCTGCCGGCGGAAAAGCCGCGGTTCTTCCGGGCCAAGGGCGTTTTGACATACGCGCTGCTGACGATGTGCGCCAGCTGGGAGGTATAGGCGATCATCTCGTCATGCTCCCGCGGCGTGGCCAGCTGCACCCGGCGGAAGCCCAGATCCACAAAGAAATCACGGATGCGCAGCAGCAGCTCGGGATCCTCATCCTCCGCGGGCGTGAGGATCATGCTGGCGTTGTCGTACAGGTTGTCCTGGGCATAGCGGAAGCCGCTGAATTCACGTCCGGCCATGGGATGACCACCGATGTAGTGCCAGCCCTTGGCCAGCGGCTGCAGCTCCCGGACGATGACCTGCTTCACGCCGCCGCAGTCAATGACCACACAGCCCTCCCGGAACAGCCCGGCGTGGGCCTTTACCCATTCCACAATGGTGCCGGGGTACAGAGCCACCAGCACCAGATCGCAGGCGGAGAGGGCCTCATCGGTCAGCTCCGCGTCGATGGCATGCACCAGCAGGGCCTCCCGGATGGTCTCCGGGTTCAGGTCACAGCCGTAGACGGTGGCATCCGTATGCAGCTTGAGGGTCTTGGCCATGGAACCGCCGATCAGCCCCAGACCGATGACGGCAATCTTCATCTCGTCATCCTCCCGTTCGTTCAGGCCTTGCGCTTTTTGGCTTCCTTGGCGGCTTTGGCAGCCTGCTGCTCCGCCAGCTTGGGCACATGGTATTCGCAGTGGGGATCAAAGCGCACTTCCTTCGGCGGGACCTCCAGCTCCTCGGGGTGGTTGAAATAGTGGCAGGCGCTGGCGAAGAAGCCGGAGTAGTGGGCGCCGGAGCAGACGCGCTCGTCCGCCGTGATGCCGATGGGCAGCCAGCGCTTCATGCGGGTCTTGCCGTCCTCCACGGTGGCAATGCGTTCCACACTGCCCATGGCCACGAACAGGTTGGTGGAGCCGAAGTTGTAGATGTGATGGTTTACATGGTGCAGACCGATGGAGGAGTTGTTGGTCATGTACAGACTGGTGTGGAAGGGCAGCTCATCCAGCAGCGCACCGGGGCACAGACCGTAGCGGTCCAGCAGCCGCACCAGCGCCACCACCACGGTGACCACGCCGGGCACGGCGGTGACGACATTGATCAGCTTGTCCACAAAGTTCTCGGTGCCCACGCCGCGGTTGACATTCACTACCGCGTTCATGCGGTCACGGACATCGTAGAGGGTGTCGGTCAGGTCGAACTTGATCTTGACCGCTGTCTCACCGGCGTCGGCGTTGTTGGGATCACGGAGGATGTTGAAGGAAATGGTGCAGTTGTTCCGGGAGAAGAACTGCTTGTTCAGGATGTACCGGTTGATCTCCGGATGCTCGCTGATGGCCCGGATGAAGGACGCGGCGATGATCTGCATGAAGGTGACCTTCTCGCCCTTCAGGTTCTGCGCGGCAATATACCGGGACAGCGCCTCAAAGTCGAGCCGATGCTGCAGAAACACCATGGCATCCACACGGGTCGGCATCAGGTAGGGGGTGATCCGCACCAGCGGCTCAATGCCCTTCACCCTGCGGCCGTCGGGTCTGAATCCAAACATGGGTATTCCTCCTGCTGAAAATTACTGTGGCGAGGAAAAAAGATGATGGCTGATGAAAAATGAAAAACCGCCACAGAACCATTGTACCCGACGAAAAGGCTTTGTCAAGGGGCAGAAACCGACCACACGCAAAACGCCGCGGCCAGATCGCCCTCGTGGGTAATGGAGAGCCGCAGGGTACCGCCCCGGCTCAGCCGCAGCGCCTCTCCCCGCAGCACGCATACCGGCTGCCCCAGGTCCGTGTGGGTGATCTCGATATCGGTCATGGGAACGGTCAGCCCGGTGCCCAGCGCCTTCAGCACCGCCTCCTTGGCGGCCCAGAGCCCGGCCAGGGAATCGGCGGCCTGGGCGCCGCGGCCGCGGATATAGGCGATCTCCCGCTCCGTGAAGCAGCGCCGCAGGAAGGTCTCATGCTCCAGCTGGGAACGCATGCGGTCGATGCCGCACAGGTCCACACCCACCCCCAGCACACCGGACGGCTCAGACATAGCCCATCACCCCGCGCACGGAAACATCGCCGGACAGTACCCGGTGCAGCGCTCCGTCATCGGTACGCACCAGCAGCGCGCCGGTCTCGTCAATGTCCTCCGCCGTGCCGATCAGGTCCACGGCACCGACCACGTGCACCCGGCTGCCCAGGGTGCAGCTTCTCCGGCGGTACTCCTCCGCGATGCCCGGCAGACCGTGCCGCTCCAGGGCATCCACCGCGTCCTCCAGGGCCTGCAGGTAATGCACCAGGAGATCCCGGCGCAGGGGCAGGGCACCGCATTCCTCCAGACAGGTGGCTTTGTCCGCCAGCTCCTCCGGGTAGGCGCCCTTGCGGACATTCAGCCCGACGCCCACCACGATGCTTTCGATGCGGTCCGGATCCATGGAGACCTCCAGCAGGATGCCGCATAGCTTATGCCCGTTGAGGATGACGTCATTGGGCCATTTGATGCGGGCGTTCAGGCCGGTGACCTCATCCACGGCGCGGGCCATGGCCAGGGCGGCGCACAGGGTGACCAGCGGCGCGTCCTGCGGGGCCAGGTCAGGTCGAAGCAGTACGCTCTGCCACAGGCCGACGCCGGGCAGGGAGATCCACTGCCGCCCCAGACGTCCCTTGCCGGCGGTCTGCAGCTCGCTGATGCACAGGCTGCCGTGCGGCGCGCCCTGCACCCCCATCTGCTTGACCTCGGTGTTGGTGGAGGTAGTCTCCTGCAGATAGCGCACCTCGCCCCGTCCCAACTGCCGGGTGGTCAGCTTTCCGACCCAGAGCGCGGGCTCCAGGCTGTCTCCGGCCTGCAGGCGATAGCCCCGCTTGCCGCCGGCCTCGATCTGCCAGCCCTGCTCCTTCAGCTGGGCGATCTTCTTCCATACCGCGGCGCGGCTGATCCCCAGCTCCTTGCTCATGGCCTCTCCGGAAACGAAATCCCCGCCGGAAAGCATTTCAAGAATCGTACGCATGGTTTCCTCCGAAAACAAAAACAAGCATCCGCAGACGGCAAGCCATCCGCGAGATGCGGGAAAGATAAGATCAGTTGACGCCGAAGCCGATGAGCATGCCGCCGTTTTCGGCATAGGTGCTGCACAGGCCGCGGCAGATGCCCACGTCCACATCCGCCTGGGGCCATTCCGCACGGACCAGCTCCGCCAGGCTCAGGGCCAGGGCTTCGTTGTTGCAGTGGTGAATGATCAGGCGGCGGCCGTCATAGCCCATGCCATGCAGCTGCTCGATCAGAGCGGGCAGCGCCTTCTTGTCGCCGCGGGCTTTGCCCACCATTTCACCCTTGCCCTCGGCATTGGCGATGGCGATGAGGCGGATATTCAACAGGCCGATGAGGGCCGCCACCGCCTGGGGCATGCGGCCGTTGTTCGCCAGGGTGTGTACGCTCTGCAGGCAGAACAGCAGGCGCGTTTTCTGCTGACGGGCGGTGATCTGTGCTACGACGGTGTCATAGTCCAGCCCCTGACGGAGCATCTCCGCCAGCTCTTCGCACAGAAGCGTCATGGGCGCGCAGGCCAGCAGGGTATCCACCACGTGGACCCGGCGGTCGGGATGCTGCTCCATATAATCCCGGGCGGCCATGCAGGCGGAATCGTAGCTGGCGGACATGCCCCGGGAAATGGGCACCACGAATACCTCGTCCGCGTCCCCGAAGGCGTTGAGGTACTGCTCGGGAGAGGGACAGGCGGAGCCGATATGACCGCGGAAGCTGCTCAGGACCTCCATCATGGCGCTGACGTCCAGATCGGCGTCGTCGACCCACTGATGTTCACCCGCGCTGATGTTCAGCGGCACGGAAACAAAGTCGACACCCGGCAGCTCCAGCAGATCGGCGGATGAGTCCGCCACGATTTTGCGCTTCATAGCCTGTCCTCCGTTGGGAATGCAAGATCCTTTTCATCGGTTTTTCAAAAACCGATGAACATACTATAATACAGAGAAGGGAGTTTGTCAAGGCCAATCTCAGCCGGCCAGCAGGGGAACGATCCAGGCGGTCCAGGCTGCGCTGAGGGGCCAGACCAGCAGCATGGCGGGGATCATGTCCGCGATGGGGAAGGACTTGACCCTGGCGATGCGCAGGCCGGTGGCCAGCATGATCAGTCCGCCACAGGCCTTGAAATCGTTGATCATGGATGGCGTGGTGAGCGGGTAGATCAGCCGGGCACACAGGAACAGCGTGAGGAAGATGACGAACTGCGGCAGCGCAATGACCGAGACCACGGCGCCAAGGCTGCAGGCGAAGATCATGGCGGTGAACAGATCCAGGATGGACTTGGCCAAAAGGATGCTGTGCTCGCCGCTCATGCCGGACACGATGGAGCCGTAGATGCCGGTGCCGCTGGAGCAGAAGAGCACGATGGTGGTCACCAGCAGGGCGGTTTGGGCTTCGTCGAGGGCCGAGGTGCCGGGCAGGACCTTTGAAAGCCCCTTCTGCAGCAGCAGGCCGGCCTGCTCGATGTGCCGGTTCAGATGACAGAGGATGCCGACGATCGTGCCCAGGATCAGCGCCAGGATGACGGCGGGCATGTTCTCCATCAGGACCACAGAGGAGATGCCGATGCCCAGGGCGGAGACACCGAAGACCATGTTCAGCTTTTCCTTGAGCTCATCGGAAATGCGGCTGCGCAGGACCGCGCCGAGGATGCCGCCGACCGCGATGGCTAGGGAATTGACGATGACACCGATGGGCATAAAAAGGCCCTCCTTTTTACAAACGATGGGATTCCGCTCGCTGCGGCGAGCGGCCAAAGGGCTTTGCGATCGCCCTTTGGAAACCTTCGCTGCCCCTTTGTTTGGGTGGTTTACAGGCTGATGGTTCCGCCGCAGCTTTCGCAGAAGACGACCGGATCGGTAAAGCGGAAAGGCACCCGCTGCAGCTGGGCACGGCTGAGCGTCATGGTCAGGGCGGTCTGGTCGTAGGCCGTTGCGGTGACAGTGACCTCGGTGACGGGCAGCAGGGCCAGCAGATCCCTCGCGGCGCGCAGGGCGATGCCGGCCAGATAGCGGCGGCGCTCGGCCTGGGGCTTCTCCAGATACACCGGCAGCGCCTCAAAGGTGACCGACAGCCGGTCCGCGCTGACGGGCTGTACCCGGAAGGAAGCGGCATAGGGCAGCAGGTCGCTCAGCGGCTGCTCCTTCGCCAGCACCTCGTCATAGGCGGAAAGGTCTCCGGCCAGCACGCGCTCGGCCTTTTCATGGTAGAAGCGCCACTTAACCGGATCCGTCAATCCGGAAGGGGAGGCGGCGTAGACCAGGGCGTCCGTCCAGTCCACGGTCTCGTCCACGGCATACCAGAAATCCTCAAAGGACGGCACCTCCGGCACGGGCTCGGACGCGGTTTCAGGAACAGGAACTTCGGATCCGGCTGCGGGGGCAGGCTGCTTCCGGGCGGCGCTGCGCAGGGCTTCGATCTCTGCGGCGTCCTTTTCCACGCTGCCCCACAGGTCATTGACGATGCTGTACAGGTGATCCAGCGGATTGGGCGTGTTGCTTTCAGCCATGGTGCTCCTCCTCCAGACGACAGGTCAGGGTTGCGGGACGGGCGGCGGTGTCAAAGCCGGTGATCTCCACTTTGGCCTGACCGATGACGTTGTGGTCAAACAGCCAGCGGGACAGGGGATTGATCAGCAGGGCCTCCACCTGATTGCCGATGCCGCGGCCGCCGTTGGACAGATCCGCCAAAGCGGCCTGCTGAAGCTGGTCATAGGCCTCGTCCGTGACGGTGATGACGATCTGCTTCTGCTCCTCCATGCGGCGGATGATCTTGTTGACCTGGCTGCGGAGGATCAGCTCGCCGGCCTCCTGACGGATGAAGTCGAAGACCACGATGTTTTCACCGATGCGGTTGAGGATCTCCGGACGGCCCAGCTCCAGCTTGAAGTAATCGCTGACGGCCTCGCGGATGCGGTCCTCCACCTCGCTGTAGGGCATATCCATGGTCACGTTCTGCATGCGGCGGCCCAGGGCGTCCTTTACGTACATGCCCAGATTGCTGGTGAAGATGATGATGGTCTCGTTGAAATAAACGGTGTTGCCCTGGCCGTCTGTCATGCGGCCGTCCTCCAGGATCTGGAGGAACTTGTCGAAGATGGAGGGATGGGCCTTTTCGATCTCGTCGAACAGCAGGATGGAGAAGGGATTTTTGCGTACGGCATTGGTCAGCTGACCGCCGGCTTCATAGCCCACATAGCCGGGAGGCGCGCCCAGCAGCTTCTGGTCGGAGTGGCTCTGGCCGTATTCGCTCATGTCGAAGCGGATGCAGGCGCTTTCGTCGCCGAAGAGCTTTTCCGCCAGGGCCTTGGCGGTCTCGGTCTTGCCGGTACCGGTGGGCCCGGCGAAGAACAGCACGCCCTTGGGCTTGCCGGTGGAGGAGGAGCTGAGGCCGTTCATGCCGGTCACGGCGCGCTTGACCACGTCCAGCGTCCGCTCCAGGGCGGCGTCCTGGCCCTTGATGCGCTTCTCAAAGTCCTGCTTGGCGGTGTGCAGGCTCTCCATGGACAGCTGCTCCCAGGGATTCTCCTTGATGCCGTACTTGTACAGGTCCACAATGCTGCACAGGTCCCGGATGGAGGTGCGCTCCTGCTTGCACAGGCGGCGCATGGCGTCCAGTTCGGTACAGGTCATGCCCTCGGTCAGGCCCACGAACTTTTCCCACAGGCGCTCCAGCTCCTCCGGGTGCTCACGGTAATAGGGCATCTCCCGGCGGTAGACGGAGCCGTCAAAGAAAGCGGGGAAAGTACTGCCGCTGACGAAGCGCTTGCGCTCCGCCCGGTCCGGCATCTCCAGCGTAATGGTCTTGCAGACGGGATTGTTCAGGTAGAACCAGGCGGGCAGGTCGTTGAGCTTGTTGACCAGCAGGACCAGCTGGTTCTGCCGCTTGCCCACCGGCGTACGCACCGTGGCGGAGGACAGCGCGGCCTGCAGCAGCAGGTTGAAGCTGTTCACGTCATTCTGGTCCATGCGGTCGGGGGTGGTGATATAGTGGCTGCACAGCTCCAGCACCACCACAGTGGAGGTCTCCTGCTGCAGCATGGCCCGCCGGATAATGTTGGGGGCGGTATCCGCGCTGTTGCCCTTGAACTCGGAGCGGATGGTGCCGTACTCGATCTTCGCGTCCACACACCGGGCGAAATCGGTGAGCATTTCCGGAGCCCAGGGATTCATAAAGCCGGTCAGATTGGAGTAGAAGACCACCTGGCGGTAGCCCAGGTCGGAATAATAGCCATGCAGATAGCGGGACAAAGAGACCAGCTCATCCTCGGCGATGGAGCCCGCCGTGGGATAGCGGTACTGGTCCAGCACATTGCCCTCCAGGATCAGCAGCGGCTTGATGGCGCTGAACAGCTCCAGCTCCCGATGCCATTTGGAAATCAACGGCTCCAAAGAAGGTCACCTCCGGCATTCAAGGTCTTGCGAAGAAGGGGGAAAAGGGGTACACTATGCAAGTCATCCTACATAGAAGAAGCGTACTCCGAAGGTTTCCAAAGGGCGATCGGAAAGCCCTTTGGTCGCGCCCACAGGCGCGAAACCCTCAGATGCGGGCCACACCGGTACGGCGGGCGGCTTCCATCACGGCGTCCGCCACCGCGCGGGCTACGCGCTTGTCCAAAGCATCGGGCAGGATATAGGTCTCGCTCAGCCGATCGCCGACCAGGTCGGACAGGGCATGGCTGGCGGCCATCTTCATCTCCTCATTGATGCAGGTGGCACGGCAGTCCAGGGCACCGCGGAAGATGCCGGGGAAGGCCAGCACGTTGTTGATCTGGTTGGGGAAATCGCTGCGGCCGGTGCCGACCACCTTCGCCCCGGCGGCCAGGGCCTCATCGGGCATGATCTCGGGTGTGGGGTTGGCCATGGCGAACACGATGGGATCCTTGGCCATGCTGCGTATCATCTCCTGCGTCATGACGCCGGGAGCGCTGACACCAATGAACACATCGGCACCCTTGACGGCGTCGGCCAGCTTGCCGCGCAGATGCTCCCGGTTGGTGACCTTGGCCATTTGGGCCTGGGCGGGGTTCAGCTCCTCCATGCCCTCGTCAATGATGCCGAAGCGGTCCACCAGGGTCAGATGCTTCACGCCCAGGTTCAGCAGATGCTTGCTGATGGCGATGCCGGCGGAGCCTGCGCCGTTCAGCACCACCCGGGCCTCGCCGATGTCCCGGCCGGTCACCTTCAGGGCGCCCAGCAGGGCGGCGGCCACCACCACGGCGGTGCCGTGCTGATCGTCATGGAAAACGGGGATGTCGCAGATCTGCTTCAGCTTCTCCTCGATCTCGAAGCAGCGGGGCGCGGCGATGTCCTCCAGGTTGATGCCGCCGAAGCTGCCGGCGATCAGGCTGACGGTGCGGACGATCTCATCCACATCCTTGCTGCGCACGCACAGGGGGAAGGCGTCCACGTCGGCGAAGGCCTTGAACAGGGCGCACTTGCCCTCCATCACAGGCATGCCGGCCTCGGGGCCGATATCGCCCAGACCAAGCACGGCGGTACCGTCGGTAATGACGGCCACCAGATTGGCACGGCGGGTCAACTCATAGCTCTTGTTGACATCCTTCTGGATGACCAGGCAGGGTTCGGCCACACCGGGGGTATAAGCCAGGGAAAGATCCTGACGGGTATTGATCTCGG
>R14__coassemble_735_pt1 | contig 20295 bp, 20 predicted proteins | sample R14__metabat2_high_PE_026 | metagenome-assembled genome bin R14 | reverse complement strand
CAGCGGAACGAAGAAAACGCGTCTCAAAAGCAGTACGTGAGGAAGCTCTCCGCAGGATGGAGGAAGCCGCCCGTACCACAGCAGATTTTCAGCTGATCACTCAGACCTATGACAGAGAAGAGCAGAGCCGCATGCGCAAGGAAAGGCGGTATGAGGATCTGACTGGCGATCTTGACATGAAATTCAGGCATACGATTGACGGGATTATCTTCCCGCGCTGGCTCAACAAGCCCGTCATCCGGCAGATCAACCGTGGTCAATTTGATGACTTTCTTGCTGACTGCTATTTCACCATGCATGACCTGACATCAAAGTTTTATCTGCGTGACCTGATCCTGAAGCTGAAGCCAGAGCACCTGGAGATCGTGTTCTTCCTGTATATCAGACTGTACTCACCGCAGCTGCTGGCCAAGCTCCGCGGTCAGACCGACCGTAATGTCCGCAAGGTGCGCGATACCGTCCGACGGAAGATCTGGCGGATGCTGTATGACGCGCTGACCGATCTGCAAAAAATCCATGTACCTTTGACCCATCAGGAACAGCAATTCCTCAAAGAGTACACACCGCCTGTTCGGGGAGGAGCCGAAGATGACGAATCTGTTTGAACATACCAGTGCACACTGGGTCAGATATTCCGATTACGAATGGTGCAAGGCAGCTGACGGATACGAATATCTCATGCCATCCGAAAATACTGAACCTTCGGTGTACGATCCGATCCCTGTGGCGGATCAGCTGATCGTGGACGCACTGAACATCGGCTTGCTTATATTTCACAAAGCATCGGACGAAGAGTTGAAGAATGAGATCCTGACTTTTTCACAGCAGTACGGCCTTCTCGGCCTGATGACCGCCCTTCCAACCACACCGCATTTTGTGGAATATGAGAAGGTCTATCTTCTGAAGAATCAGTTTATCCGTGAGGAGTCTCTGGACACGGATGCCTATCTGCGTCTGTTCTTCCCATTCCATATGCCGGATTTCCGCAAACGGGATGTGGAGTCCCTGTGGAATGTCTCCGGTGAGGACAGGCTGGAAGCCGCGCTGGCCATGACCTTCCGCAATGATCCGCAGGCAAAAGCCATGTCCTTCATGCGGGATTATGGGGAACGATTCGACTGGATGAAGGAAGTCTTTCGGGACTGGGCATTCACCTTTGTTACCGCGTTCCTGTATTACCATGATCATGACCAGCTGAGCCAGTCAACGCAGGACCTGTACAGGCGAGGCATCGCCTGCTTTGATGGAAATGCTCCCAGCTATCACCTGGAGCTCCGGGACCATACAGTCATGGTATGGGATTTCCATTCCCTGATGATGGCGATTAAATTCCTGCTTTCCCTCAGCCTGACGGACACCAGGAATCCGCTGAAGATGTGTGAAAATTGTCAGAAGGCATTCATTGCCAAACGGGCAGATTCTCAGTTCTGTTCCGCAGACTGCCGGAAAAAGTACAGCCGGAAGCCCTGAGGCGAAACATTGCTGATCATCATGAAAATACGAAATCTATGATCCTGATGGTCACATCCATAAGCTTGCCGAGCAGCCATTCCGCGATGTATGGGGCAGCAGTGAAGAAAGCACCGATTCCCACTACCTGCCAGACCATGTCCTGCCTTGCATGAGTCATCCAGCCTGCGACGGCGCCAACCAGAAAAATCTCAGACAGCAGATGGGTGACGATGGAAGACATGCCCAGGAGCAACGCACATACAAGGTGCAAAAGCAGCAGCACTGGAATCAGGGGTAAAAGTGCTGCTCTGAACAGGAATCTGATGATCTTCAGGAGCATGGCAGTATCCTCCGAAAATAGGCATTGACTTGATTCATCATACAAAGATAAGTTCGTCCCGCAGGATTTCCTCAATGCGGTCTTGAATACTATTCATGCGTTTGACCCATTCCATCTGATCTGCAGCCTTCAGTTCTTCCGTGACGCCTTCTGCTGCTTTCATCTCCGGAAGCATCACAATCAGGCGCTCATGGCAGATGCGGTCGATCTCATGCAGATGGGACATCAGCTTTCCCGAAAGCAGCAGCCTGGTGAAAAGGCCGGGACGCTCCTTCTGGAGATAGTCAAGACGCATCAGACCAAACTTGCCGATGGGCTGATTGTCCTGCTCGCACAGGCTGATGTCCGGCAGCAGGTAGTCTCTGTGAGGGTGGTAGGTAATATTCATGGGTGGTCCTCTCTTTCCGCTACAACAAAAAGGCAGCTATGATCTGAAGGTTTTCCCTTCAAGCCATAACTGCCTGATCGACTGTGCTTTGCAGCATGTGCGGGAAGGGTGTTGAAACCTTCCCTGATATAATAACTCCCGCCCTTTGGAAACCTTCGGTTGCATATTTTTTTAATGTGATTGGGTGTAAGGAGGAACCATCATGCTGATCCGTAATGCCAATGCCTTTATCGGCGGCAGCTTTCATCCCGGAACCGAGGTGCGCATCCATAACGGCTGCGTGCAGGAGGTGGGCACCGGGCTGGAGAACGGCCTTTATGAGGATATCCTGGACCTGAATGGAGACTATCTGCTGCCGGGCTTTGTGGATGTGCACATCCACGCCTTCCGGGGCCATGATACCATGGACGGGGAAGACGCCGTCCGCGCCATGAGCCGCGATCTGTACAAGGTGGGCGTGGCGGCCTTCCTGCCCACCACCATGAGCGCATCCGTGGAGGATACCCGGAAAGCGGTGGATGCGGTGCGCCGGGTGATGCGCACGCCGGAGCAGCGCACGGCCCGGGTGCTGGGCGCGCATATGGAGGCGCCATTCCTGCAGGAGAGCAAGGCGGGCGCCCAATTGAAGCAGTACTTCCTGAAGCCGTCCATGGAAGCGTTTGAGGCATTGTCCGGCGGGGCCGACGCGGTGCGGCTGATGACCATGGCGCCGGAGCTGGAGGGCAGCGAGGCCTTCATCCGGGAAGTGACCGGGAAGGGCGTGACCATCTCGGTGGGCCATACCTCCGTCACAGCGGAACAGGTGCACCGGGCGGGAGACTGGGGCGCGAACCACGTGACCCACACCTTCAACGCGCAGACGCCCCTGAATCATCGTGCCCCCGGAGTGCCCGGCGCGGCACTGACGGACGATCGCTTCTACACCGAAATGATCTGCGACGGCGTACATCTGCACCGGGATACGGTGCGGCTGATCGCCCGCTGCAAGGGGGCAGCCCGGGCCGTGGCCATCACCGATGCCATGGAAGCCGCCGGCATGCCGGATGGTGAGTACAGCCTGGGCGGACAGAAGGTGTTCGTGCATGGAGCGGAAGCCCGGCTGGCGGACGGCACCCTGGCCGGCTCGGTGCTGACCATGAAGCAGGCGCTGTACAATCTGATCCATCTTTTTGATATCGCGCCGGAGGATGCCGTGGCCATGTGCACCTGCACCCCCGCGGCATCCATCGGGGAGCGGACCGCCGGTTATCTGATCCCCGGCAGCCCGGCCCCGCTGACCCGCTGGTCTCCCGACTGGAAGATGATCGGCATTCTGGATTGAAAACAGGATCCTTTGTTTCGCTTTTTCACTCACGCAAACTTCATTTTGACTTCATGATGGATTAAAACAGCGTTCACAGAAGCGAATTATCATCTGATCATCGCGAAAGCGATTGAATATAGATGAGTTCCTTCCCCTCCCTGTTTCTTCCATCCTCCGCCCACCGGGCGGAGAGGCTCCTCCGGGAAGCACCGCTGCACAGACGCGGGCCCGGAGGAGTTTCTATTTTTGGAGGTGGTTTCAGCCAGGCAGGAGATCGTGACCATGCTCTGCCTGTTTACCGATCAGTGGCTGTAAACCTCGCTGCCCTTGAAATACACCTGATCCGCGTGGACGGCGGTATCATCCGCGAAGGCAAGGGACAGCATCTGGGGGATGAAGAGATCGGCAGTGAACTCCTCCACATTCCAGATCACGAAGTCGGCGCTCTTGCCCACCTCGATGCTGCCGTACTCCTCTTCAATGCGCCGTTCCTTGGCAACGTTGATGGTGTACGCGTTGACGGCCTCCTCGAAGGTGAAGGGCTCACCCTTCAGGAAGACGATCTCCTCCTCGGGATCCCTGACCATGGAGATGAGGATCATGCTTGCGGGATTCCAGCAGACCTCCGCGCCGTTGGAGTCGGCACCGAAGTTGATGGTGATGCCGGCGTCGGACGCTTCCTTGTACAGTCCGTAGGTATCCTTCCGGTCGGCCACGGGGTCGACCTCCTCGGCGGTCACCGTGTTGGCCCACAGGGGCGTCATGTTCACGATCAGCCCGTCGATCTTCGAGGCGCGCTCGATCAGGTCATAAGCGCTGATCTGGAAATGCACGATGCTCTTGGTGCCGGTGGTTTCCCCGACGGCCTCAAAGGCGGTCAGCACATTTTCGATGGCCTGGTCGCCGATGGCGTGGTAGTGGATGTTCATGTCGTTTTCCTTGCACATCTGCGCCGCGGCGGTCAAATCCTCCACGGTGTTCAGGTACACGCCGCAGGTATCCTTATCCACATAGGGCTCCCGCATCAGGGCGGAATGGGCGCCGATGGTGCCGTCGGCCCACATCTTCAGGGTGCCGGGGCGGATCAGCTCGGAGGTATACTCCGTCTTTTCCTTGATGATCCGCTCCTTCACTTCCTCCAGCGTGGTCACCGTATGGCCGTACCAGATGGTGGCGGGGCAGTCGACCATGTTCAGGTCGCCGTTCTGCTCCAGCAGGGACAGGGTATCCAGGATCTGGTATTCATCCAGGCCCAGGAAGCCGCCCTCGGCAACGCCGGTGAAGCCGTAGGAATGATACAGCTCGATCATTTCCAGGTAGGCGTCGTAGAGCGCCTGGTCGTCGATCCTGATGGCCTGCTGGAACGCGATCCAGGTCTGGGTCAGCTCGACGATCTTGCCGGTGGGATTGCCTTCCTCGTCGCGCGCGTAATACGTCTGTCCGGGGATGGCGTCCGTGGAGTTCTTGTCGATGCCGCCGACCTCCAGGAACTTGGAATTGACGTAGCCGCAGTGCAGGCCCATGCCCACCAGGATGACCGGCTTGTCGGAGCAGATGGCGTCGATCTCCTTGGTGCCGATGTCAAACTGCTGGGAGAAGTTGCCCATGACGTACTGGTCGTAGTCCGGGTGCTCCTCCACAAACTTTTTCAGCTCGGCCAGGGCGGTCTCCGCGCTTTCGTTGGCGCTGGCCGGGATCTCCACATAGTGGAGGGACTTCATGGCCGCCATGAAGCTGAAATGGGTGTGGCCCTCGATGAGACCGGCGGTCACCAGCTTGCCGCCCAGGTCCACGATGTTCTCTTCGGGAAGGCCCTCCTCATAGGCGGCGGCGCCTTCGTCATCACCGGCGTAAATGAACTTGCCGTCCTGCACGACGATGGCGGTAACATAGTCACCGTTCGCGTTGGACGTATAGATATGACCGTTCTTGTAGACCGTGATCTCCGCTTCCGCGGCCGCACAGTTCATCAGACCGAGGAGCATGGCAACAACCAGCAGCAGACTTAAAAGCTTCCTCTTCATGACCTTTTCTCCCTTTCGATAGTGGTGATCCGCGGAACCTGTGTTCTGGATTCTGCGGACCCCTTCCCGTTTATCATATCGCAAACAAGTGATGAAATCAACCGGATAGCAAAAAAGTGCCGGAAGAAAAGCTTTCCCTCCAATATAAGCCTATCTCTCCGAAACAGCGGATTTACCGGGCCGAAAACCGCCGGGAACCGGCTTTATCTGCCGGTGGCTTTCCGCTATCCTGTAAGCGGCCGGAAATTCGGCCAACGCACTGAACACGACATCAGAAGGAGGAACAGAACGTTGAAAAAGATTTTTGCCGCTTTGCTGGCCCTGGTGCTGGCAGTGACAGCAGGCTTGACGGCCATGGCCGACAGTACGCCGTTGATTTATAAGGTCACCGATCAGGAGGAACACAGCATCTACATGCTTGGTACGATCCATGTGGGCGAGGAAAGCATGTACCCCATCCGGGGAATCGATCAAGTACTGGATCAGTGTGACGTGGTGGCCTTCGAGCTGGGCGAGGAGGACATGCCTGTAAGTGAGGATCCGGAAGAGGAAGAGGACCTTCTGGGCGCCATGTCATAGCTGCTGTCCTGCCTGAGTCTGGATGGCAGCGAGCTGGATGACGAGACGCTGGAACAGATGGATCAGATCGAGGGACTGGAGGGCATCTCCCTGATCGCCTCGTTCGTGAAGCCCGAAGCCTTGTCAAGCCTGGTGGAGAGCATCGTGATGGAAAATGAAGGCATCTCCAGCGACAACGGCGTGGAGGTCTATCTGCTGAAGCTGGCGCGGGAACGCGGCCTTCAGATCGTAGGCCTGTAGACCGGAGAGGAGCAGGACGATGTCCTGGCTTCCGCCGAGGACGCGATATGGCTGTACGAGGTGAAAAGCATCGTGGAGGACCCGGAGGGCTACGTGGAAAGCATCCGCCAGATGCTCCGGGCCTGGGCCGAAGGCGACCGTGAAGCTTTGGCTGACGAGGAGGATGTGGAAATAACCGAGGATATGTCCGTTGAAGAAAGGGCGGAGCTGGAGCAGATCCAGGCCATGTATGATGAACTGGATGTCCATCTGACCACGGAACGGAACCAGGGCTTCCTGGAGGACGCCGTCAACTTTCTGAAGAATGGGACCCGTGCGCTGATCGCCATCGGTGCGGCCCATATATCCGATCCCGGCGGGCTGGTGGACCTGCTGACCGCCGCGGGGTATACCTGGGAGCAGATCAGCCCCGCTCCTGTAATTTATGCAGCCTTATGTCTTTCCCCCGTGCCCCCCTGAAGGGCGGCACTTTTATTGCCATGATGCGGCCGTTCATAGAAGCAGCAATCAATAAAAAAAGGTCAATAAAATGCCAAAAGGTACTTGCATTTTCGGAAGATATATGCTATCATATGTTCACGAAATCGTTTTCGCATCGTTGAGGAGCTGAGGCTGATGACGCTGAAGGAATTGGCCGCGGCGTGCGGTATTTCCGTTTCTGCGGTCAGCAAGGCGCTGAACGGATATCCGGATGTGGGCGAGGAGACCCGGGCGCTCGTCTGCAGGAAGGCGGAGGAGCTTGGGTATCGTCCCAACGCGGTGGCCCGGGCCCTGAAAAGCGGAAGGACCTACAATCTGGGCATCCTGTTTGCGGACCTGGCCCACGGCGGGCTGACCCACAGCTATTTCGGCCCGGTGATCGACGCCTTTAAAAAGGAAGCCGAGGCCAATGGCTATGAAGTGACTTTTCTCGCACACCGTACGGGATCGGGCCGCATGACCTACCTGGAGCATTGCCGGACCCGCGGGTTTGACGGTGTGTGCATTGTGAATTTCAACGAGATGGACGAAGAGATCCGGGAGCTCGTTCAGTCGAAGATCCCGCTCGTATCCATCGATTATGCTTATCCCAACCGCAGCTGTGTCCGCTCCAATAACGAGGAAGGCATCCTGCGATTGACGCAGTACATCCTTTCCCGGGGACACCGGCGGGTCGCCTTCATTTCGGGGGAGAATACCGGGGTGACCCGGACCCGTCGGGAAGGCTTCCTGAGGATCATGAAGGCTGCCGGGTTCCCGGTACCGCCGGAATATCTGGTGCAGAGCGTCTTCCATGATCCCGGCAGTGCCCATCGGGCAGTGGCCCAATTGCTGGAGCTACCGGAGCGGCCCTCCTGCATCATGGTGCAGGACGATCTTTCCGCGCTGGGCGGCATGGAGGCGATCCGGGAGCGGGGCCTGCGGATCCCGGAGGACATCTCCATCGTGGGGTACGACGGCGTGCATCTGCTGCAGCTGTGTACACCCAGGCTAACCACCTACGCGCAGGATACCGCAAGGATCGGGCAGGAGGCCGCCGGGGAGCTGATACGGCTGATCGAAGCGCCTGAGGAGGAGAAGTGCCGGGTGTTGACCGTGAACGGGCGGCTGCTCATCGGGGATACGGTGGCTCAGCTGTAACCCCACATTCCATCGTGCTTAACGGAGCCGGGAGGGCTTCCGTTGAACAATAGCGGCATTGCCGCAAAACGAAAAGGAGGAAACCTCTATGAAAAAGTTCGTCTCCCTGCTGTTGGTCGCCATGCTCGTGCTGAGCTGCATGAGCTTCGCTTCCGCTGAGAGCGAGAAGATCACCCTGAACATCTGGTCCTTCACCAATGAGTTCCAGGGCATGATCGAAGAGTACTACGCGCCCAACCATCCCGAGATCGAGTTCAACTTCGTGATCTATCCCACCGACGGCGGTGAGTACACCTCCAAGGTGGATACCCTGATGGCGGCTGACGCTGCCGGCGACGAAGCCCCCGATGTGTTCACGCTGGAAGCCGCCTTCGTGAAGAAGTACGTCAACTCCGACGTGACCGCCGATCTGACGACCATCGGCTTCACTGCTGATGACTTCGCCACCTGCATCCCCGTGATGCTGCAGATCGGCCAGGACAACGCCACCGGTGTCCAGAAGGGCCTGGCTTGGCAGTCCACCCCCGGCGCCCTGTTCTATCGTGCCGACCTGGCCGAGAAGTACCTGGGCGTTACCTCTCCCGAAGAGTTCCAGGAGAAGGTTTGCGACTGGGATACCTTCATGGAGACCGCTGCCGAGCTGAACGAAGCCTCCAACGGCGCCTGCAAGATGTTCTGCTCCACCGGCGATATCTGGAACGCTTACTCCTACAATCGTGAGCAGGGCTGGGTCGTGGATGGCAAGCTGGTCATCGATGACGTGCTGTACGATTACCTCGACATGCTGAAGATCGCCGAGGAAGACGACCTGTACAACAAGGGTTCTGCCTGGACCGAGACCTGGTATGCCGGCATGCGCGGCGACACCGAGACCATGTGCTACCTGCTGCCCACCTGGGGCCTGCACTACACCATTAAGCCCCACTGCGTGTCCGGCGGCGACACCATGACCGAAGAAGAGCTGGCTGCCGAGGCCGAAAAGGGCAATGGTACCTATGGCCTGTGGCGCATGGTCGCCGGTCCCGTTGGTTACAGCTGGGGCGGCACCTGGGTCGGCGTGAACGCTGCCAAGGCCGAGGCTGCTTCCGATGCCAAGAAGGCTGCCATCAAGGACCTGGTTGCCTACTTCACCCTGTCTGAGGACTTCCTGTACACCTACGCCATGAGCTCCGGCGACTTCGTGTCCAACAACACGGTCGTGGATCGCATCATCGCTGAGGGCGGCACCCCCAACCCCTTCCTGGGCGGACAGGACCACTATTCCATCTTTGCCGAGGCTGCCAATCTGGCCAACGGTTCCATCATGACCGACTATGACGAGACCATGAACAGCCTGTGGGATTCCAACTGCACGCAGCCCTACATCAAGGGCGAGAAGGATCTGGACACTGCCATCGCCGACTTCAAGGCTGCCGTGGCTGCCCAGTTCCCCGAGTTGATCGTTGAGTAATCCGCGATCCTTGAATTGAACCATCGGTAATCAAGAGGGGCTGTCTCTTGCCGGCGAGGCAGGGGACAGCCCCTGATTCTTTGATGCAAGGGGTGACACTATGCAGAAGCAGACTGCGCCCGCGGTCCGTACGAAGAAGCATAAGTCCGTATCCTATGACCGGTACGGCTATTTCTTCATTGCGCCGTTCTTCATCGTCTTCCTGATCTTCCAGCTGTATCCCATCTGCTTCACCTTCTGGACCTCCGCGACGGATGCCGCCGGTTGGAGCAAGGTGCTGAACAACTCCTTTGTCGGCCTGGAGAACTATAAACAGTTCTTTGATCCCAGCAGCTCCACCTTCTCGTTCTTCTGGGGCAGCCTGGGCAACACGGTCATCATGTGGATCTGCAACTTTGTGCCGCAGATCGGCTTCGCCCTGATCCTGGCCAGCTGGTTCACGGATTCCCGCATCCACCTGAAGGGACAGGGTGCCTTCAAGGTGATGATCTTCATGCCGAACATCATCACCGCTGCCACCATCGGCATGCTGTTCTTCTCCCTGTTCTCTTATCCCATCGCGCCCATCAATACCCTGCTGCAGCAGCTGGGCATCCTGAATGAGCCCTTTGAGTTCTTCCGCAATACCGCGGCTTCCCGCGGCCTGATCTCCTTCATCCAGTGGTGGATGTGGTGCGGCAATACCATGATCATCATGATCGCCGGCATCAACGGCATCAACCCCACCCTGTTTGAGGCGGCGCTGGTGGACGGCTGCTCCTCCCGCCAGACCTTCTGGAAGATCACGCTGCCGCTGATCAAGCCCATTCTGCTCTATAACCTGATCACGTCCCTGGTCGGCGGCCTGACCATGTTCGATATCCCGCACCTGATGACCCAGGGCGGCCCGAACAATACCACCAATACCGTGGCCCGCTTCATCTATACCCAGGGCTTCACCTCGCCCAATAACTTCAACACGGCCAGCGCGGCCTCCGTCATCCTGTTCTTCATCATCGTGGGCTGCTCGCTGGTGCTGAACATGATCATGAAGGATCGCGACGTGAAGCCGGAGCGTCACCGCGACCGTGACCGCGTGAAGAAGGGAGGTGCCCAGGCATGAAAACACCCGCGAAAATTGCCGCGTTGCTGCTGGTGGCTTTGACTCTGGTATGCATGTTCCTGCCTGTGGCGACCTTCAAGGATGATACCGCCGGCTCCATGCAGGCGGATATCGACAAGCAGACGAGCCGTGTTTCCGATGCCCAGGCCAAGCTGGACCGCTACATCAGCGGCGGCAAGAAGCAGGAGGACATCGACAAGCAGAAGGCCCAGGTGCAGAAGCAGCAGGACAAGCTGGATGAGCTGCTGGCGGAGCAGGCCGCGCTGAGCGGCGACAGCGCCTCCGGTGTCTCCTATTCCCTGCTGCCCGGCGGCTTCCCCAAGGAGCTGAGCCTGGACGAGAAGCTGATCAACAACAACAAGGTGTACCCGCTGGACGGCAACATTACCCAGTATGAGATCCTCATTTGGGTGGCAGCCGGCCTGCTGGTGGCCACGCTGATCCTGCTGGCGCTGACCGGCAACAAGCTGGTGAGCAAGTGCTACACCTTTGCCTGCTTCACCAACCTGGGTGCCATTGTGCTGCTGGCCTTCACGCTGCTGCGGCTGAACGCCTTCCCCATTGCGCTGCCCTACAGCAACGCCAGCATCCACCCCGCGGTGGCGACCGCGCTGCTGGTGCTGCCCATCGGCGCGCTGGGCGTGAACGTGACCTGCATCCGCAACTCCAAGCGCTCCATGATCTATGTGTTCTGCATCTTCCTGAGCGCGCTGGCCATTCTGCCCTTCTGGATCATGATGGTGAACGCCACCCGTTCCAGCGCGCAGATCCAGGACGGCATCTCCCTGATCCCCGGCAACCGTATCATAAACAACTGGTCCATCCTGACCAGCAAGAACTTCAACATTGCCATCGGCTTCAAGAACAGCGCCATCATCGCGGTGGGTGCCACCGTGCTGGGCGTGTACTTCTCCGCGCTGACGGCCTATGGCTTCACGGTGTACAACATCAAGGGCAAGAAGTTCCTGTGGGCCGTGGTCATGGCCATCATCATGATCCCCGGCCAAGTGACCGGCACCGGCTTCTTCATGTTCATGTATCAGCTGGGCTGGACGAACAGCTACTATCCGCTGATCATTCCGTCCATCGCCTCGGCCAGTACCGTGTTCTTCTTCCGCCAGTATCTGCAGGCCAACTTCCAGGTCTCCCTGGTGGAGGCGGCCCGTATCGACGGCGCAGGTGAGTTCTACAGCTACAACAAGATCGTGATGCCCATCATGATCCCCGCCATGGCGACCATGGGCATCATGGCCATGATCGGCTCCTGGAACAACTACCTGACGCCTCTGATGCTGCTTTCCCGCGACGATATGAAGACCCTGCCCATGATGGTAAAGGAGCTGCGCGGCGATATCTACCGCACCGAGTACGGCTCCATTTACCTGGGCATGACCCTCACCGCGCTGCCGCTGATGATCGTGTACTTCGCCTTCAGCAAGTATATCATCGCCGGCGTGGCCGTGGGCGGCGTGAAGGAGTAAGCCTTCCGGAATTACCTCAAAGGGCTGTTGCAGAAGTAAAAATCTGCAGCAGCCCTTTTCGGATCCTCAAGTCACCCGCGGATGGCCGCATTTTCATTGATCCTTACTTCTTCTCAGCATAAAACTCCCCCGAAGTTCGCCGGTCATCTTTTCCGGTATCCCTTCAGGGGAGCGTATAGGATCCTGCTTCAGGTCACGCCCACGGCACATACACGTAGGTCATGTAGCTGACCTCGCCGTTTTCGTTCAGCTCGATCTGCGTAGTCACGAACCAGAAATCCAGTGCGCCGTTCTCGCCGACCTCACCGCCCATATACGTGTCGACATACCAGCTGTAGAGATCGGTCACGTTGGCATAGTCGGCCTCAGTGCTCTCACCCGCACTCTCGGTCATGTCTGCATGGAAATCCGCTGCCAGCGGATAGGTGAAGGGGCCGTTCAGGTCGCCGCCGACAGAATCATAATAGCCAGCCTCGGAAACACCGATGGTGGTGTAGCTGCCGGTGATGCCGGTCACCCGGTTGTCCGCGTCCAGTTCAAACGCAGTCACGGTGAACAGACTGTACACATTGCCTTCTTCGTCGGTCCAGGCAGCGAAATTGCTGCCGTCCTCCTGGCCGGTCAGCTCGTTCACCTGCGCTTCGGTCATCGGTTCGAAGGCCATAGCGTCGTCATCCTCAGTGTCCTCATAGGCGTTCATCTGCAGATCGTTGATGGCCAGCAGCTCCGCCTTGCCGCTCAGGGGCTGATACACATACACCAGGGCATAGTGACCCGTCGCGTCAGGCACCACAGGCGTCACACGGCACAGGAAGCAATAATTGGTGCCGGAAACCAGCTGCGTTCCCAGCAGCGCAATGGGCTCCACATCAGAGCCGACAAAGTCCTCCATGGCGGCGTCAAAGGCAGCCCGCGCCTCCTCGGTCACGGCGGTATCGGCGGTTATGGCCCAGCCGCCCTCCAACTCCTCGGCGGTGGCAGAGAAGCACAGCGCAGTCGCCAGCATCAGGCTCAACAGAACAGCAAGCGTTTTTTTCATCATGATTTCCTCTTTCCGACGAGTATCCCGTCATTCATTCAACGAACCGCGGAGCCATTTTCATGCAGCCTCCGACACAATTATAACAGAGGCCTCTGGAAAAGAAAAGCCATAAATTGCGGGCACCCGCCTCGCAGATCGATTATTTGTCTGATCCGGTATATCAGAGCAAAACGAAAAGAGGCTCTCCGGAATCCCGGAAAGCCCCTTGAAATCAGGGTTTGGCTTACTTTGCCAGTGCCTGGGCCACGGCCACGGCCACAGCAACAGTGGCACCGACCATGGGGTTGTTGCCCATGCCCAGGAAGCCCATCATCTCCACGTGCGCAGGCACGGAGGAGGAACCGGCGAACTGAGCGTCACCATGCATACGGCCCATGGTATCGGTCATGCCGTAGGAAGCAGGACCGGCAGCCATGTTGTCGGGATGCAGGGTACGGCCGGTGCCGCCGCCGGAGGCCACGGAGAAGTACTTCTTGCCGGCCTCGATGCGCTCCTTCTTGTAGGTGCCCGCCACGGGATGCTGGAAACGGGTGGGGTTGGTGGAGTTGCCGGTGATGGAGATATCGGCGTTCTCATGCCACATGATGGCCACGCCCTCGCGGACGTCGTCGGCACCGTAGCAGTTCACAGCGGCGCGGGGGCCGTTGGAATAGGCGATGCGCTGCACTTCCTGCAGGGCATGGTCCTTCTCCACGTCGGCGGAGAGGTAATCATACTTGGTCTGCACATAGGTGAAGCCGTTGATACGGGAGATGATCATGGCGGCGTCCTTGCCCAGGCCGTTCAGGATGACGCGCAGGGGCTTGGTGCGCACCTTGTTGGCGTTCAGAGCGATCTTGATGGCGCCCTCGGCGGCGGCGAAGGACTCGTGGCCGGCCAGGAAGGCGAAGCACTCGGTGTCGTCGTCCAGCAGCATGGCGCCCAGGTTGCCATGGCCCAGACCAACCTTGCGCTGGTCAGCCACGGAACCGGGAATGCAGAAGGCCTGCATGCCCACGCCGATCCACTTGGCAGCCTCGGCGGCGTTCTTGGCGTTCTCCTTGATGGCGATGGCGGCGCCCAGCTCGTAGGCCCACTTGGCGTTCTCAAAGCAGATGGGCTGGGTGCTCTGCACGATGGAGTAAGCATCCACACCATAGGAATTGGTGAAGGCCTTCACCGCCTCAAAATCCTTGAAGCCGTACTTGTCCAGCACAGGCTGCAGCTGGGGCATACGACCTTCGTAGTTTTCAAACAGAGCCATTTTCGTATACCTCCTTCTTACTTGTCCGTGCGGGGATCGATCCACTTCACAGCGCCGTCTTCAGCCTTGAAGCGACCGTAAGTGCCGATGTTCTTCTCGTAGGCTTCCTTGGGATCGACGCCCTTCTTGATGGCGTCCATCATCTTGCCCAGGTTGATGAACTGATAGCCGCAGACCTGATCGTCCTTGTCCAGAGCGATCTTCAGGCAGTAGCCCTCGGTCATCTCCAGATAGCGCACGCCCTTGGCCTTGGTGCCATACATGGTACCGACCATGGAGCGCAGGCCCTTGCCCAGATCCTCCAGACCGGCGCCGATGCGCAGGCCGTCATCAGAGAAAGCGGACTGGGTACGGCCGTACACGATCTGCAGGAACAGCTCGCGCATAGCGGTGTTGATGGCATCGCACACCAAGTCGGTGTTCAGCGCCTCCAGGATGGTCTTGCCGGGCAGGATCTCGGCGGCCATGGCGGCGGAATGAGTCATGCCGGAGCAGCCGATGGTCTCCACCAGCGCTTCCTCGATCACGCCGTCCTTCACGTTCAGGCTCAGCTTGCAGGTGCCCTGCTGGGGAGCGCACCAGCCCACACCGTGGGTATAACCGGAGATATCCTTGATCTCCTTGGCCTGGATCCACTTGCCCTCTTCAGGGATGGGAGCAGGACCATGATTCGGGCCCTTGGCAATGCAGACCATTTCTTCGACTTCTTTGGTATATTGCATCGGTTTGGTTCCTCCTGTCCTGGTAATATCGTCGGATACGGCAGGCCGTGGTCAGCGGTCCGCCCACCTATTCTTGAGTATAGCATAATTTTTGACAATTGAACAGGGGATTTTGGAAATCAGCCCATGAAAAACCCCGGATTTCTCGCAAAATCCGGGGAAATTTCAGGTTCAGGCATTCGTCAGGCGGGCAATGCCGTCCGCGATGCGTTTCATGCACTCTTCCTTGCCCAGCAGCGCGGCGTTCTCGAAGAAGCCGCCGGGGGTGTTGGCCGTGCCGGTGATGGCAATGCGCAGGGGCCACAGCACGGTGCCGTTCTTCATGCCGGACTCAGCGATCACAGGCATGATGGTGTCATGCAGGTTCGTCTCGGTCCAATCGGTGATGGTCTCCAGCACAGGCTGATAGGCGGTAAGCACCTGCAGGGCCACCTCGTTGTTGCACTTGCTCTTCTTGTTGGTGTACAGCTCCAGGCTGTAATCCGGCAGCTGACCCAGATAGCCCACCATGGCCGGCAGCTCGTTGAACACCTGGATGCGGGTCTGCACCAGCTCGGACAGGCGCTTGTAATCGATGCCCTTGCCGGACAGCACCTGATCGTACCAGGGCGCGGCCTTCTCCAGGAACTGCTCCGGCGTCAGCTTCAGGATATACTGACCGTTGAAGAAGTTCAGCTTGTTCACGTCAAAGATGCCGGGAGCGTTGTTCAGGCGGTGGATATCGAAGGCGTCGATCAGCTCCTCCAGGGTGAAGAACTCCCGGTCGGTGCCGGGGTTCCAGCCCACCAGCACCAGGTAGTTGATCAGCGCCTCGGTCAGGTAGCCCTTCTCAATGAAATCGGAATAGAAAGCGTCGCCGTCGCGCTTGCTCAGCTTGTGCTGGGCGTCGCGCATCACCGTGGTCAGATGGATGTATTCGGGGATCTGCCAGCCGAAGGCGTTGTACAGGTAGTTGTACTTGGGCGTGGAGGACAGGTACTCCATGCCCCGCATCACATGGGTGATGCCCATCAGATGGTCGTCGATCACGTTGGCGAAGTTGTAGGTGGGCATGCCGTCCTGCTTGATAAGCACCATGTCGTCCATGGTATCCGCGTTGTGGAAGGTCATGTGGCCGAACACCACGTCATCATAGCTGGTGTCGCCCTCGGTGGGGGCGTTCATGCGGATGACATAGGGCATGCCGGCCGCCAGCTTCTCCTCCACCTCCGCCTTGGAGAGGGACAGGCACTTCTTGTCATACTTCCACACGCCGCCGGCCGCCTTCACGGCCTCACGGCGCTGCTCCAGCTCGCACTCGGAGCAGAAGCAGTAGTAGGCGTGGCCGCTCTCCACCAGCTGCTTGGCGTAAGGCAGATACATGTCCTTGCGCTCGCTCTGGATGTAGGGACCCACGGGGCCGCCGATGTCCGGGCCCTCGTCCCAGTCCATGCCGCAGCCCTTCAGCGTATCATAGATGACCTCGGTGGCGCCTTCCACAAAGCGATCCTGATCGGTATCCTCGATGCGCAGGATGAACTTGCCGCCCATCTTCTTGGCAAACAGGTAATTATACAAAGCCGTGCGCAGACCGCCCAGGTGCATGAAGCCGGTGGGGCTCGGCGCAAAACGCGTGCGTACTTCCATGGTCTTTCTCCTTTACTTCTTTCCGGGCACAAAGGCGGCCTTCAGCTCCACCGTGCGGTTGAACACGGGCAGCGCGTCCGTGGAATCGGGATCCTTGCAGAAGTAGCCGGTGCGCAGGAACTGGTAGGTGGTGCCCACTTCGCTTTCCTTCACGAAGGGTTCCGCCATGCCCCGCAGCACGGTCTCGCTGTTCGGGTTCAGCTTGCTGATGAAGTCCTTCTTCATGGCACTGGCAGGCAGGGCAGCCGTTTCCTCGGCGGCTTCGGCATCCACAGGCTCCTCCGCGGCAGCGGCCTCCAGCTCCTCATCGGAGGAGAGCAGCGGCTCATACAGGCGGGCCTCGAAGGGCACGGCATCCGCGGCGTTCACCCAGTGCAGCACCTTGCCCTTGATCTTGCGGTTGGCACCCTCGGTACCGGACGCGCTGTCGAAGTCCACGGTGCAGTGCACGGCAGTCACGTTGCCGTCGGCGTCCTTGTCGCAGCCCTCGCACTTCACGATGTAGGCACCCTTCAGGCGGACCTCGAAGCCGGGATACATGCGCTGGAACTTCTTGGCAGGCACCTCCATGAAGTCATCCTGCTCGATATACAGCTCCTTGCCGAAGGTGACGGTATGGGTGCCCATCTCCGGATGATCGGGATGGTTCTCCATCTCCAGGGTGATGGTCTTGCCGTCCTCCCAGTTGTCCAGGATGACCTTCAGGGGACGCAGCACCGCCATGGCGCGCAGGGAGGTGTTGCCCAGGTCATCGCGGACGCAGGCCTCCAGCATGGCCAGATCCACCGTGGAGTCCGCCTTGCTCATGCCGATGCGGTCCACGAAATCGCGGATGGCCGCGCCGGTATAGCCGCGGCGGCGCAGGGCGCTCAGGGTGGGCATCCGGGGATCGTCCCAGCCGCGCACATAGCCGCCCTCCACCAGCTGGCGCAGGTAGCGCTTGCTCATCACGGTCTGGGTCATGTTCAGACGGGCAAACTCGATCTGCCGGGGATGGGCCGGCAGCAGGTTGGCGGCCTTCTCCACCACCCAGTCATAGAGGGGACGGTGGATCTCATACTCCAGGGAGCATAGGGAATGGCTGATGCCCTCCATGGCGTCGCCGATGGGATGGGCAAAGTCGTACATGGGATAGATGCACCACTTGTTGCCGGTGCGCCAGTGCTCCTTGTACAGGATGCGGTACATGGCCGGGTCGCGCATTACGATGTTGGGCGAGGCCATGTCGATCTTCATGCGCAGGGTCTTGGTCTTCTCCGGGAACTCGCCTGCCCGCATCCGGCGGAACAGGTCGAGGGATTCCTCTGCGGGGCGGTCGCGCCAGGGGCTGTTCCTGCCGGGCTCGGTCAAGGTGCCGCGATAGGCGCGCATCTCGTCCGGGGTCAGCTCATCCACGTAGGCCAGGCCGCGCAGAATCCAGTCCTCGGCGATCTCATAGCACTTGTCATAATAATCGGAGGCATAGAACAGGCCGCCGGTCCAGTGGAAGCCCAGCCAGTGGATGTCCTTCTTGATGGCCTCCACATATTCGGTGTCCTCCTTGGCGGGGTTGGTGTCGTCAAAGCGCAGGTTGCACTTGCCGCCGTACTTCTCCGCGGTCAGGAAGTCCATGATCAGGGCCTTGCAGTGGCCGATATGCATATATCCGTTGGGTTCAGGAGGGAACCGGGTATGGACCTCCTGGTACTTCTTTTCGCTCAGATCCTGATCGATCGCATCCCAGATAAAATTGCTGCGATTCGTCGTTTCTTCCATGGGAACAGCTCCTCCCTCATTCTGCCGGATCAGCTCAGGCATAATAGATGATTATACCTTCTTTTCCACGGCTTCGCAAGTATTTCCGAAAATTCACCGGGACAGCAGCATCCGGTCGTTGTCCAGCTGCTTGCCGCTCTTGCCGGAGAACAGCCGCAGCAGGTCCTCCACCTGCATCTTTGACCGTTCCTCGCCGGACACATCCAGCACGATCCGCCCGGCATCCATCATGATGGTCCGGTTGCCCAGGGCCAGGGCCGAGTGCATGTTGTGGGTGATCATCATGGTGGGCAGATGCTGCTCCTTCACCAGCCGCACGGTGATCTCCAGCACCTTCTCAGCGGTGGCGGGGTCCAGGGCGGCCGTGTGCTCGTCCAGCAGCAGCAGCTGGGGCTTGGCCACGGTGGCCATCAGCAGGGTCATGGCTTGCCGCTGCCCGCCGGAGAGCAGGCCCACCTTCATCTTCATGCGGTCCTCCAGCCCCATGCCGAAGTCCGCCAGCCGCTCCCGCAGGAATTCCACGTCCTTCTTCTGCACCGCCCTGCTCAGGGGGAAACGGAAGGAACGGGTATAGGCCAGGCAAAGGTTCTCCTCGATGGTCATGTCCGGCGCCGTGCCCTTCATGGGATCCTGAAACAGGATGCCGATCATCCGGGAGCGCTGATGGTCCTTCATGTGGGTGATGTCTGTCCCGTTCAGGATGATCCGCCCGCGGTCGATCAGGAAGCTGCCCGCAATGGCGTTGAACAGGGTGGATTTCCCCGCGCCGTTGGAGCCCAGGATGGTAATGAAGTCGTCATCCTTCACCGTCAGGCTGACATGGTCCAGGGCCACATGCTCGTTCACCGTGCCCGGGGCAAAGGTCTTGCATACTTTCCGCATCTCAAGCATGGGCTTCTTCCTCCTCATCCGCTTCATCCGCGCTGCGGCGGAGCTTCGCCTTGCGGATCGCGTCCTGAATGGTCGGGATGGCCAGGGCAAAGCCCACCACCACCGCGGAGATCAGCCGCAGGAAGTACGCCGGCAGCAGGTCCGTCGAAAGGGCGAAGGACACGATGCCGCGGTACAGGATGGAGCCCACGATGGCGCTGATAAAGCCGACCGTCACACCGCGTTTGCCGAGGATGGCCTCGCCGATGATCACGCTGGCCAGGCCCACCACCAGGATGCCCACGCCGCTGGAGATATCGCCGTAGCCGTTGTACTGGGCGATGATGGCACCGCTCAGGCCGATGCAGCCGTTGGAGATGGCCAGGCCCATGACCTTCATGCGGTTGGAGTTGATGGAGGAGGAGCGAACCATGGCCTCATTGTTGCCGGTGGCCCGGATGCACAGGCCCACGTGGGTGCGGAAGAACCAGATGAGCAGCAGCAGCACGGCAACTGCCAGGGCCAGCGCCACGCCGGTCTGGATCCACTCCTTGTACAGCTTCACCTGCTCCCACAGCACGGGATCGCTCTTTTTGGTGGCCGAGGGCAGCAGGGCAAAAAGCCGCTTGAACAGGGTATCCGTCATGTTCACATTGGGCGCCGAGCCCATGATGGCCAGGTTGATGGAATAAAGGCCGCTCATGGTCAGGATGCCCGCCAGGATGGGATGGATGCCCACCCGGGTCTGCAGCTCGCCGGTCACCATGCCCGCCGCCATGCCTGCCAGAAAGCCGCACAGCAGGGCCAGCCAGGGATGGCCTGCCACGCACACCATGGTGGACACCGCCACGCCCATGGTGAAGGACCCCTCCGCCGTCAGATCCGGCGTGTTCAATACCCGAAAGCTGATGTAGACACCCATCGCCAGCAGACCGTACATCAGCCCCAGCTGCAGCGCGCCATAAACCATGGTCATAAACAATATGCCTCCGTTTCATAAGCTTTTGCGGAAACAGAAAGATTATAAAGTCCCGGCCGGGCAGTGTCAAGCAAGGCAA
>R14__coassemble_724_pt1 | contig 20489 bp, 17 predicted proteins | sample R14__metabat2_high_PE_026 | metagenome-assembled genome bin R14 | reverse complement strand
GTCATAGATGGGCTCGATGTTTTTGTACAGCCGCCACTCGTTCATGCGCTGCCCGGGATCGATCACATCCCGACCGGTGCTCCGGTCGATCAGATGGATCAGGCAGCCCTCCGCATCGACTGTCGCGCTCACATAAGCGTTCCGCAGCAGGAAGCAGCCGTCCTTTTCCTCCGCCTCCACCGCTTCCGGAGCGGGCATTGCCTCCGCCGGAGCCACACCGGAGGGCACGGTCCGCACCGCCATCAGCTGATGCCCGGGCAGCTCCACCACCGCGTTTCTGGACCAGGGCAACGGCTCGAACACGGACCAGCCCTCGCCTGTCACCGGGTACAGGGTATCCAGCAGGGTCTTCTGCGCTTTCCGCAGCGCATCGAGAGCTTCCCGGAAGTCCCGCAGCTGCTCCTCATGCACCCTGCGGATGCCCACACCGGCTGCCAAATCATGGAACTGGTTCAGCATCAGTTTCTCCCAGCAATGATCCAACAGCGGCTTCTGCGCTGCCTGCTGTGCCGCGGGAAGCATGGCCGTCAGCAGCTCGGTATCATGCAGGGCCTCCTCGGTGCGGCGCATCAGAGCCTTGGTGCGCCGCTGCGCCGTATAGGTGCCCCGGTGCCACTGCAGGTACAGCTCACCCACCCAGCGGTTCCGTCTGGAGGCCGGCTCGGTATAGGCAAAGTAGTCCGCAATGCTGCCGTAATGGGAGCGGGCCACGCCCTCCAGGTCCTGCAGGCGCTCCGCCGTCTCCACCATGTCCCGGGTGGGGCCGCCGCCGCCATCTCCATAGCCGAAGGGGAACAGCAGGGTGTCGATGCCCTCCTGCTGGGTGCGGTCCTCCTCCCAGCGCTGGCAGAAGGACTTGGGCTCGCAGATCGCGTTATCCTTGAAGAAGGACAGGGCGCAGACCTCCGTCCCGTCCAGGCCCTCCCAGGTGAAGTTCTGATAGGGGAACCGGGGATATTCCGGGTCCGCCCGCAGCAGCTTCTGGGTCGCGAAATAAGGAATATCAAAGCCCTTCAGCAGCTGCGGCAGCGCGGCCGTAAAGCCGAAGGTATCCGGCTGCCAGGCCACCCGGCTCTCGGTACCGAACTGCTCCCGGAACCAGCGTTTGCCCCACATCAGCTGCCGGATCAGGCTCTCGCCCGCGGGCAGGTTGGTATCGCATTCCACATAGAAGGCGCCGTCCGGCAGGATCTGCCCCCGGGCATGGGCCTCCTTCAGCTCCTGCCACAGGTCCGGCTCATACTCCCGCAGCATCTGCAGCAGCGCCGGCTCACAGGCATAGTAGCGGTAGGAGGGGTATTCCTTCAGCAAGGTCAGCTGATTGGAATACGTGCGCGCGGACTTGTGATAGGTCTCCTCCATAGGCCACAGCCAGCCCAGATCGATATGGGACTGTCCGATCAGCCACATGGTGGGCGCGGTGGAGCCGTTGTGGCAGGCCAGCAGCGGCGCCAGAGCCTTTCTTGCCCGGCGGTAGCTCTCATCCCGTCCGTCCCTGGTCTGCTCGAATTCCACGATCTCCGTGAACCGCTCCAGGCCCTCCGCCACCTTCTGGGCCCGCAGGCTCTTGTCCGGCAGCACCTCCAGCAGCTGCTGCAGCACCCGTACATCCAGCAGCAGCTGATAGGCATCCTCATTCCACTCCGCGAAGAAGCTCTCCCCCACCCGGCACTGGGTCTCCGGGGTCGGCGGGATGGCCTTGCGCTCCGGCGGAATAGGGCCGGAGTTCTCCAGCCGGGCGCCATGGCCCGCATAGCTCTCCAGCAGGATATGGAAGGTCTCCCCCGGCTGAGCGCTTCGGGTCAGCAGGATCTCATGGTGCTCCTTGTCCACGGAGCCCACGGCATGCCCGTTGACATACACCAGCTGCTCACCGCCCACACCGGAATACAGCACCAGCCGCTTTCCGGCGCAGTCCTCCGGCACCCGGAGCTCCGCGGTGAACCAGCCGTATTCCCAGCAGTGGCCCCATGCCATACCCACGGGGCAGGGCTGCTTTTCCAGCCGTTCCGCCTGGGCAGGGGTCAGCCGGTCCATGGTCATGGCACCGCTGAAGGCCACGCTGCCCACGGGCACCGCCACCTGCCGCTCCAGCTCCTGCATCCATGCCTTGATGCGCTGTCTGTATTGTCTGCCTGTATCAAACATCGTTCTGCACCTTTTCCACGCGGCGCAGCCTTCCTGCCCCGCGGTCATTACAGGGAGATTGTACCATTCTTTCCGTATAAATTCAATCGGTTTCCGATTGCGGCCCATTCAAAATTGTGCTATCATGCTTTTCGTTTCATTGCTGTACTCAAGGGAGGCTTCCGCATGACGGATCGGTAGGAGGATGAGCAGCTGCTGGCTGCGGCCCTGGATCTGGGGGAAAACCTGCTCAGCTGCGGCGGAGAGGTCAGCCGGGTGTAGGATACCATCCAGCGCATCTGCAGGGCCTACGGCGCTGCCCGGGCGGATGTCTTTGCCATCACCTCCAGCATCGTGGTCACCATGGAGCGGGCCGGGCGCATGTCCACCCAGACCAGGCGCATCAGCGGCGGCAGCATGGATTTCACCCGGCTGGAACACCTGAACGCCCTGTCGCGGCAGATCTGCGGCACCCGTCCGCCCATCTCCGAGCTGCGCCGGGCCGTACAGGCACAGTGCGCCGGGAAGGATGAAAGCAGCCTGCTGCAGCTGACCGGTTCCGTCCTGGCCTCCGGCGCCTTCTGTGTCTTCTTCGGCGGCGATCTGCGGGACGCCCTCTGCGCCGCCGCCTGCGCCGTGCTGGTGGTGGAATCGGACCGCCATGTCCGGCCGCTGCTGCCCAACGCCCTGGTCTATACGCTGCTGTGCTCCATCCTCACCGGGCTGGCCGCCGTGCTCTGCGGCTGGGCCGGCCTCTGCACTCAGACTGACAAGGTCATGATCGGCGATATCATGCTGCTGATCCCCGGCATCGCCCTGACCGGCGCCCTCCGCGATCTGTTCCGCGGGGACACCATCTCCGGCATGCTGCGTTTGTTCGAGGCCCTGCTGCAGGCTGTGGTCATTGCCTGTGGCTTTGCCCTGGCTGTTTATCTGGGAGGGATGCTGTGATGAATGCCACGCTGCAGATCCTGATGGCTGCCCTGGGCTCCCTGGGCTTCGGTATCCTGCTGCGGATGGAGCCCCGGCGGCTCCCCTGGGCCACCCTGGGCGGCGCCCTCACCTGGAGCGTCTACCTTTTGGCTGAGGCCGCCGGATGGTCCCTGTTTCCCGCCAATCTGCTCGCCGCCGTGGTGGCCAATGTGTGGGCCGCGGGTATGGCCCGCTTCTGCAAGGCCCCGGCAGTCATCTTTACCATCACCGCCGTGGTCCCCCTGATCCCCGGCGGCAGCCTGTATTACACTATGCTGGCCCTGGTCCACGGGGAGGAGGAGGCCTTCGTCTCCCGGGGCACCCAGACCCTGCTGATCGCGGCCGCGCTGGGCTTCGGCACCCTGCTGGTCACCGCCGGTCAGCTGCTGCTGCACTCCGCTTCACGCAACCAAAACACTTGAAAAGGCATCCGCCGATCGGCGGATGCCTTGATTTTTTATGCTCAGTACAGCTTTGCGCCGGCGGGGATGTGGTCATCCACCATCAGCAGGTGCAGCTTCTCCTCGTCGTTCTCCTTGTGCACGGCAGAGAGCAGCATGCCGCAGCTTTCGATGCCCATCATAGCCCGGGGCGGCAGGTTGGTGATGGCGATCAGCGTCCTGCCCACCAGCGCTTCCGGTTCATAGTAGGCATGGATGCCGCTCAGGATGGTGCGGTCGGTGCCGGTGCCGTCATCCAGGGTGAACTGCAGCAGCTTCTTGCTCTTCTTCACAGCCTCGCAGGCCTTCACCTTCACGGCGCGGAAGTCGCTCTTGCTGAAGGTCTCAAAGTCCACCATATCGGCAAACAGCGGCTCCACCTGCACGTTGGAGAAGTCGATGGGCGCCTCCTCAGCGACAGGCTCCGCAGCCTTGGGGGCTTCGGCGGGCTTCTCCGCGGAGGGCTTCTTGTCCAGGGGCTTCATGGTGGGGAACAGCAGCACGTCGCGGATGGTGGCGCTGTCGGTCAGCAGCATCACCAGACGATCCAGGCCGATGCCCAGGCCGCCGGTGGGGGGCATGCCGTACTCCAGAGCGGACACGAAGTCCTCATCCACCTCGGCATGGATACCCTGGGCCGCGCGTTGGGCCACCTGATCCTCAAAGCGGCGGCGCTGATCGATGGGGTCATTCAGCTCAGAGAAGGCATTGCCCATCTCGTGGCCGGTGATGAAGAACTCGAAGCGCTCGGTCAGCGTGGGATCCTCGGGCTTGCGCTTGGCCAGGGGGCTGATGTCGGTGGGATGGTCGATGATGAAGGTGGGCTGCACCAGGTTGTGCTCCACGTACTCATCAAACAGAGCGGACAGGCAGTCGCCACGCTTGGCGTTGGCCTCCACGTGGATATCCCGGCGATCCATCTCGGCCCGGGCCTCCTCGTCGGTCTTCCACTCGGTCCAGTCCACGCCGCAGGCTTCCTTCACGGCATCCGCCATGGTGATGCGCTTCCAGGGGGCCTTCAGATGGATGGTCTCGCCCTGATACTGCACATCGGTGGTGCCCAGCACCTTCATGGCCACGAACTCGTACATGTCCTCGACCATGCGCATGATGTCCTTGTAATCCGCGTAGGCCTGGTAGGTCTCCACGGAGGTGAACTCGGGGTTGTGGGTGGCGTCCATGCCCTCATTGCGGAAGATGCGGCCCACCTCGTACACACGCTCAAAGCCGCCCACGATCAGGCGCTTCAGGTACAGCTCCGTCTCGATGCGCAGCAGCATGTCGATATCCAGGGCGTTGTGATGGGTCTTGAAGGGACGGGCCGCCGCGCCGATCTCCACAGTCTGCAGCACGGGGGTCTCGACCTCCAGATAGCCGCGGCCGTCCAGGAATTCACGCACGGCGCTGATGATCTTCGAGCGCTTGCGGAAGGTATCCCGCACCTCGGGATTGACGATGCAGTCCACCTCACGGCGACGATAGCGCAGATCGGTATCCACCAGGCCGTGGAACTTCTCCGGCAGCACCTTCAGGCTCTTGCTCAGCAGCGTCAGAGCCGTCACATGCACGGAGGGCTCGCCGGTCTTGGTGCGGAACACGGTGCCGGTCACGCCCAGGATATCGCCCAGGTCATCCTTCTTGAAGGCCTGGTAGGCATCCACCCCCAGGTCATCCCGGGTGACATAGATCTGAATGGTGCCGTTCGCGTCCAGCAGGTGGGCAAAGGCCGCCTTGCCCATCACGCGGCAGCTGGTCATGCGGCCGGCCAGGGAAACGGTCTGCCCCTCCAGCGCGTCGCACTGCTCGCGGATCTCGGAGGAGTGGTGCGTCACCTGGAACTGGGTGATGGCATAGGGATTTTCACCGGCATCCAGCAGGGCCTGCAGCTTCTGGCGGCGGATGATCTCCTGCTCGGAAAGGGCCGGCGTATGCGGCGTTACGGGATAATCAGCCATGGGTATGCTCCTTTATCAGCTTCTTGGGGAAAGGCGGCTCAGCGGCGGATCTCGCGGACCTCCAGCTTCAGCTCGCCATCGGGTACCTCGATGGATACCACTTCACCCACGGCGGCACCGATCAGGCCGGCGCCCACGGGGCACTCATCGGAGATCTTGCCCTCGAAGGGATCCGCCTCGGCGGCACCCACGATGGAATACTCGATCTCCTCGTTCATCTCAGGATCAAACACGACCACCGTGGTACCCACGCTGACCTTCTCCGTGGAGATCTCGTCATCGCCCACCACCACCGCGTGGTTGATCTGGTACTGCAGGCGCTGGATCTCGCTCTCGTTCTCGCTCTGCTTGTTTTTGGCTTCAGTATATTCGGCGTTTTCGGAAAGGTCGCCGTAGCTGCGGGCGAAATCGATCTCCTTGGCGATCTCGTTGCGCAGAGTCACAATGCGGTAGTCCAGTTCCTCCTGCAGCTTGGCAAGACCGGCTGCCGTAATCAGATTGCTCTTTTCATTAGCCATGGATTTGCGTCTCCTTTCGCGGACAGAAAGTGCGCCAGCCGTGTATTCCACGGGTACCGGCGCATTCAGATACAGGGTCTATTATACATGCATTGCTTCTGTTTGTCAAACCGGATTTCCGCGTCCAGAGGGTCAATCCCGCTGGAAAATGCGGGTGCCGTAGCGCACGCCCCACGCCTGCCCGTCACGGATAAGGAATTCAGCGCGGCATACCGGGGACCGGGCCGTCTCCGAGGTGTAGCCCAGGAAGCGGGTGCCTCCGCAGTACCGCAGCGTGACGGTGATGTCGCCCTTGCTGCCCTTCAGTCTGCCGTCCTCCAGGTACACCTTCAGATGCTCCGCCTGACCCTCATGGCCGGTAAAGCTGCCGACCACCATCTCCGGATCGGAGAAGTCATGGCCCACCGGCACAAAGCGGCGGAAGCAGGTATCCAGCGGCAGGCCCAGCGCCTCGCTGTACAGGATCCACAGGATGTCATCCATATCCGCGTCACCCTGGTTGCTGAGCACCGCAAAGCCGATGCCCTCGCCCTTCAGCAGGCCGCCCTTGGTGGCAATGCCGTGCAGGCCGCCCGCGTGCTCGCAGAACACGTGGCCAAACTTGCGATACTTGTTCAGGCCCAGGCAGTACACATCCTGATCCGTGACCGGATACTCCTCGCCGATCAGCAGCTCCACCGCCGCCGCGGGGATGGCCTGCACGCCGTCATGCATGCCGTTCAGAGACAGGGCCTGATAGTAGGCGGCCATGTCCGGCGCGGTGCTCTTCACCGTCGCGCAGCCCCGGAAGGGCGGCATGGTGCTCCAGTCGTTGTCGCCGATGTTCTGCCCGTCCTCATGCTCAAACAGGCTGATGATGTTGCCGCCGCTCATGGCCCGGGCCGCCGCCACGCCGTCATCCAGCATGGTGCGGGTCATACCCAAGGGCCGGAAGATCCGCTCCATGCAGAAATCCTCCAGCTTCTGCCCGGCCGCCATGTCCACCACATAGCTCAGCACGGCATAGCCCTCGTTGCAGTAGCTCATGTACTCTCCCGGCGCGCCCAGCGTGGGATAGGGGCAATGGGCCACATAGTCGATGACCTGCTCAATGGTGTTCATCTGGTTTGGGCTCTCCGCCCGCATCTGCCGTAGCCATTCGCTGTCCCGGCGCTGGCTGTTCATGGCGATGGACCACTCCAGCGGCTCGATGGGCGGAATGCCGGCGGTATGACGGCACAGATGCCGCAGCGTCACCGCGTCCCGGGGATTGCCCGGCACCCGGAAATCCGGGAAATATCTGGTCACCGGGTCGTCGATGTTCAGCTTGCCTTCCACGTGCAGGATGCAGGCCGCCAGCGCGCAGACAGACTTGCTCATGCTGGCGATGCCGAACACCGTATCCCGATTCACCGGCAGGGTCCGTTCCACATTCCGCACACCGAAGGCATGCTCATAGAGGATGCCCTCCGGCCCGCGGACGCAGACGCTCACACCGGCCATATCCTGCGCAGCCACCGCTTTTTCGATGGCCGCCGTGATCGCTTCCTGATTCTCAAACATCAATGCCGCCTCCTGTCACAGTCCCAGCTGTGCACGGTATTTCGCCAGCTCCGAGGGGGAGCACAGCACAAAGTGCTCCGGCTCCACCTCCACCATGGTGGGCTGCTCCCGGCTGTAATCATGGTCCCGCTCCGGCACATAGTCGATGCGCTTGCGTTTGCGCTCGGTCAGCGGGTTGGGCTCCGGAATGGCGCTCAGGAGGGCCCGGGTGTAGGGATGCAGCGGCTTGGCATACAGATCGTCGCTGCGGGCGATCTCCACCATGCGGCCATAATACATCACGCCGATGCGGTCGCTGAAGTACTTCACCACGCTCAGGTTATGGGCGATGAACAGGATCGTCAGGCCCATCTCGTCCTTCAGGTCGTTCAGCAGGTTGATGACCTGGGCCTGAATGGACACATCCAGAGCGGAGACCGGCTCATCGGCAATGATCATGCGGGGCTTGATGATCATGGCCCGGGCAATGCCGATGCGCTGCCGCTGGCCGCCGGAGAACTCATGGGGATAGCGGGTGGCGTGCTCCTCGGTCAGGCCCACCTTGCGCAGCATCTCCAGCACCATGCGATGGCGCTCGTTCTTGTCCGTTACGCCGCGGTTCTTCAGGCCCTCGCCGATGATCTCCTCAATGGTCATGCGGGGATTCAGGCTCTCGATGGGATCCTGGAAGATCATGGCGATGTTGTCCGTCAGGTACTTGCGCAGGTCCTTGGTCATCCTGCCGGAGATCTCCCGGCCGTCAAACAGCACCCGGCCCCCGGTGGGATCATACAGGCGGATGATGGTGCGGCCGGTGGTCGTCTTGCCGCAGCCGCTCTCTCCCACCAGGCCGAAGGTCTCGGCGGGGCGGATCTGAAAGCTGACGTGATCCACCGCCTTCACCACGGTACGCTGTTTGCCATGGCCGCTGGTAAAGGTCTGGCAGAGGTCCTGCACCTCCAGGATATATTCGCTGTCAGGCATGGGCTCCCGCCTCCTTCATGCGTTCGATGCGTTCCCGCAGCTCCTGAGGCATGTCGATCCTCGGGGCCTTGGGATGCAGCAGCCAGGTGGCCGCGGAATGGGTGTCCGAAATGCGGAAGGTGGGCGGCTCCTGCTCGAAGTCGATCTTCAGGGCATAGCGGTTGCGTGCCGCGAAGGCGTCGCCCTTCGGCGGGGCGATCATGTTGGGCGGAGTGCCGGGGATGGCCATCAGGCGGCCGCGGGTCTGCATATCCGGCATGGAGGACAGCAGCGCCCAGGTGTAGGGGTGCGCCGGCCGGAAGAAGATATCCTCCGCCGTGCCGCTCTCCACGATCTTGCCGGCGTACATCACGTTCACCCGGTCGGCCATGTTGGCCACCACGCCCAGGTCATGGGTGATGAAGATAACAGACAGGTTGCGCTCCGCCTTGATCTGGTTGATCAGGTCCAGGATCTTGGCCTGCACCGTCACGTCCAGAGCAGTGGTGGGCTCGTCGCAGATCAGGATCTCCGGATCTCCCGCCAGGGCAATGGCGATGACGATGCGCTGACGCATGCCGCCGGAGAACTGGAAGGGATAGGCATTGAAGCGATGCTCCACATCCGGGATGCCCACGCTTTCCATCAGCTCCCGGGCCCGCTTTTCGGCATCCGCCCGGTTCATGCCCTTCTTGAACAGCACCTCCATGATCTGCCGTCCCACCTTCATGATGGGGTTCAGGGCAGACAGGGGGTCCTGGAAGATCAGGCCGATGCGGTGGCCGCGGATCTTGTGCATCTGGTCCTCGTTCACCTGCACCAGATCCATGCCATCGTAGAGGATCTTGCCCTCCTCAATGACGGCGTTCGGGGCCAGGATGCCCATAATGGCCTTGGTGGATACGGATTTGCCGGAGCCGGACTCGCCCACAATGGCCACCGTCTCACCCCGCTTCAGGTCAAAGCTTACACCGCGTACCGCCTGCACCAGGCCGCCGTACGCCTTGAAATTCACGCGCAGATTTTCCACGCGCAGCACGGTTTCCTGTTCCATCGTCAGCCCTCCTCTCCGCGGCGGGTGGGATCCATCGCGTCGCGCAAGCCGTTGGAGAACAGGTTAAACGCAATCATCAGCACCGAGATCACCAGGGCCGGGAACAGGGTCTGATAGGGGTACTGCAGCAGCACGTCCTGTCCCTCGGAAAGCAGGATGCCGATGGAGGTCTCCGGCGCCTTGATGCCCAGGCCGATATAGGCCAGGAAGGACTCGGAGAAGATGGCACCGGGAATGGCGATCATGGCACGGGTGATCAGCGGGCCCACGGTATTGGGCAGGATATGGCGGAAGATCAGCTTGAAGTCCGTCACGCCCAGGGTCCGGGCCGCCATCACGTACTCACGGCCCTTGAAGCGGTAGAACTGGGCACGCACCAAGCGGGAGGTGCCGATCCAGCCGGTCACCGTCAGCGCCAGGATGATGGAGAACATGCCCGAGCCGAACAGCAGCATGAACAGGATGGTCACCACCAGGTAGGGCAGACCGTCCAGCACCTCCGCCAGATGGGTCAGGATCATATCGATCTTGCCGCCGTAGTAGCCGGAGACGGCGCCGTAGATCACGCCGATGATCACGTTGGTCACCACGGAGATGAAGGCGATCAGCAGGGAGATGCGGGTGCCGCGGAACAGGCGGGTCAGGATGTCACGGCCCAGGTAGTCGGTGCCGAACCAGTGGTACTCCCCGTCCTCGATCTTGCAGTACTTGTAGTAATCCACCTTGACGTCCACCACCGCGACGCCCTTGTATTCGTATTCGTTCACGATCTCCAGCACGCTGCCCTCCGGGAAGCGCTTGGGATCGTCCAGGGAGCTCTTCTTGATGTTGGTCAGGGTGCGGGTGCCGTCGCAGATGCCGATCTGCTCCAGCAGCGGGATCTTCGGGGGCAGGTTCTTGCCCTTCACATTCTGCTGGGTATAGGTATAGCCGGTGATCTCCGGCACGATGAGCGCGCAGAGGATGATCACCAGGATGATCCAGAAGGAGATCACGGAGACCCGGCTCTGACGCAGGCGGATCAGGGCATCCCGATAGAAGCCCACCGGCTTGGTCTTGGGGGCCTCATCATGCAGCTCGGCGTCCGACTGGACCTGCTCAAACTGCGCTTCCGGAAGGGCTTCCAGCTCCTGCGGGAGTTTTTCGCGAAGATCGATCATGCCTTGCCACCTCCCACACGGATTCTGGGGTCGATCAGACCGTAGGAAATATCCACCACCAGGGTCGTGACCAGGGAGATGGCGGAGTAGAAGATCAGCAGGGCCACGGTCAGGAAGTGGTCGCCGCCCAGCACGGAGTCGATCAGCAGACCACCCATGCCGTTCACGGCAAACATCTTCTCCACCACCATGGAGCCGCCCATGATGCCGGTGATCATGGGGATGATGGTATTGGCGATGGGCACCAGGGAGTTGCGGAAGGCATGCTTGTAGGTGGCCTCCTGCCGCGTCAGGCCCTTGGTGCGGGCCAGCAGCATGAAGTCCGAGGACAACGTCTCGATCAGCTCACCACGCAGATAACGGGCAATGGAGGCAATGGGGTTCAGGCTCAGGGCGATGATGGGCAGGATCATGGAATAGAACCGCGCCCACATATCGCCCTGAGAGGTGTACACCGTCGGGAAGATCGGCCACACATAGGTCAGCAGATATTGCAGCAGCGACGCGAACACGAACGACGGCACCGAGATACAGACCACGATCCAGAAGGAGATGATATTGTCGATGGCCTTGTTCCGGTGCAGCGCCGCCCAGGTGCCGAACAATATACCGAACGGGATGGAGATGAGCAGCGAGAAGAAGTTCAGCACCACCGTGGCGGGGATGCGCGTGGACAGGATCTCGAACACATCCAGGCCTGGACGGATCTTGACGGAGGTACCGAAATCTCCCCGGGTGACGATGCCCTCCAGGTAGTAATAGTACTGCTTGATCATGGGCTCATGCAGATGCATGCGGTCCTCCAGCTTGCGCTGGATCTAAGGGGAGACCTCCGGGTTCTCAAAGATGCTCATGGGCATCAGGCGGATGATCCAGAAGGACAGGGTCATCACCAGGAACAGCGTAAGCAGCATGGCGCCGATACGCCCCAGGATATATTTGAACATGGCTTCCTCCTACTCGCATGGTGAGGCTTTGAGGCAGGGTCCTCCCGAAGAACGGCTTCAAAAAAAGCGCCGCAGGCAATCACCCTTGGCGCTTTGGAAGCACAAACCATAAGCAGTTTGTTGCTTTCCTCCATCAGCGCTCCGCCAGGCTTTTGCCCGATGACAGCTGCAGCCCTGTTCGACCTGCAGCCAAGCAGCCGCACCGGGTGACGCGGCCCTTTCGGCGTGAAGCCCTTTCCCCCAGCCTCGGCAAAGCACCCGCTTCTCCGCTGGGCTACTGATGATCCACGCGCCTCTGATTTCTGAAATCTGTTCAATTCGGATCCGGAGTTCATCCTATCATGATTGCGTTCCTCTGTCAATCATGAAATTGCCTTGCGGGGCCCTCCCTCAAAGCTTCAGCATGATCAGTGTTTCCTTCCAATGCCTCCCGGTGCACCGCGGCCGATGCACCGGGAAGCGGAAATCCGGGGATTACTCGGCGATATCGCCGTAGATGGTGCCCCAACCGAAGCCGGGCACGTAGGTGGTCACAGGCAGCACAAGGCGGTCAGAGAACAGAGTGAACTGCACCTCCTGCACCATGGGGATCTGGATCACCTTGTCCAGGTAGATCTCCTCCAGCTTCTGGGTGGCGGCCAGCATCGCGGTGTAGTCGTCCTTCACCGCTTCGCAGGCAGCGTACTGAGCCTCGAACTCCTCATCGAAGAAGTTGTTCGGATGAGAGGAATAGGTGCTCAGGAAGTAGTAGAAGCACTGGTAGGGATAGGTACGGGAAGCGCCGCGGCTCCAGTCGTTGGGGGACAGATCCCAGTTGTCGGTGCTCTTCTTGTACTCGGTGGTGCTGATGCCGGAGTAGTTGTCGATCTCCAGCTTGATCAGGCCCTTGAAGATGGTGTCATACTGCTCCACCAGGTACTGGGCGGTAGCGTTCCAGTTGGCCTCGGAGGGGTCGTAGGCGATGCGCAGGGTCACGGTCTGGTCCAGGCTCAGGCCGCACTCCTCGAAGGCAGCCACCATGTACTCATAGGCGGTATCGGGGTTGTAGCCGTACTCGCCCCAGCTGTTGACCATATCCACCACAGCCTGGCCGTACTCGGAATCGCGGTAGGTCAGACCGTTCTCGGAGAACAGACCGGCCTGGCCGTTCACGTACCAGCCGGCAGGCTCCATGTAGCCGAACAGGTCCTCGGCGATGGTCTCGCGGTCCATGGCGAAGTACAGGGCCTTGCGGTAGTTGCTGCTGCCGCACAGGGGGTTGTTGGGGTTGCTGGCGTTCACATCGATATGATACACGGTGACGGAGGAGTACTCCACCAGACGGGGATCGTCGATGTAGGTCTCAATGACGGAGGCGTTGGGGGTCAGGTCATCCAGCTCGCCCTTCTCGAACATCTGCACGCGGGCGTTCATCTCAGGCAGGATGTACACCTCCACGGTGTCGTAGTTGAACAGGTCGGCCAGCCAGTAATCGGGGTTTTTCTTGTAGATCTGCACGGAATCGAAGGTCCAGGTGTCCAGGATGTACGGGCCGCAGCTCATCCACTGATCGATGGTGGCGCCATAGGTGGTGGAGGTGCGGTCCTCGCTCATGCCGGCCTCGTACAGGGGCTCATACACGGGCACGTTGGCACGGTTGTTGAAGTGGGTGCACACCTGCTTCTGGGTGTTCACGTCCACCGTGGTGATCTGGATGGTGTAGTCATCGATCTTCTTGATGCCCACATCCTCCCAGGCCACATAGCCCTCATCACCGGGCTGGGCGGTACCCTGGGAATAATAGGCCTTGGCGTTCACGATGGCGATATCATAGTCCGCCAGGAAGTCGGCCATACGGTTCACCAGCAGGGGATCCAGCAGCATCTTGTAGCTGTAGATGAAGGTATCGGCATTGATGGGATCGCCGTTGGCCCAATGGGCTTCGGGACGGATCTTGATCTGCCAGTTGTAGTCGTCGATCTGGATGGGCAGCTCGGCGGCAATGTCGGGGATGTAGTGGTAGTTCGTGCCGCTCTCATCGGGATAGGCGCGATACAGGTAGGCGCTGCAGTACTCCGTCACCGTATTGGTGGGGCTGTTGACGGTATTGCCGCCGTACAGCGTCTCGCAGTCGGTGCTCAGATAGGTGCGGTACACCTTCTCGCCGGCTTCGGCAGAGGCGCTTACAGCCAGGCATCCGACACACAGGGCCAGCGCGAGGAACAAAGCGACCAGCTTCTTCATGGGGAAACACTCCTTTTCATCTATTGCGTATTATGCCCGGTCGGGCATAAGGGACACCGGATTCAAGCCAGCAGGCTGAGGAGGACGGAAGCCGCCAGAAGCACACAGCCCGCGATCAGGAAAACAGGCACGTCGTCATGGTGCCTGCGGGAATTGCGGTAAGCCAGGTAATCCTCCTTCATCTCCGCCGACTTCTGCTGCTTATTCTGAAACAGCCGGTGAATCTGATGGAAGCTGTAGGTGAAGGACGTGAACATGTGCGCGTTGCCCAGCTGCAGGCAGAAGCCCCAGACCAGCAGCACCGACGCCTGTCCGAACAGGATATCCCCCGCCCATACCATAGCGGAAAGCGCCTGCCCCCGGCGGGCGATCAGAACCAGCCCGGCACCCAGGATCAGCAGGATCACGGCGGTCAGCACCGTTCCCTTACGAATGCTCTGCTTCAAGGCTTTGCGGCCTGCCTTTCTACAAAAAAACAGCGGGCATGACGAACTTCATTGTCCACACGCACAACAATACATGATTTTCCTATAAATTGCAAGCCCCAAACTGTTTATTTTCCGTACTTTTCCACGATTTTCTGCAATTTTGTTCACGTGAACTTGCAGAAAAAGCGGGGCTTGAGGAATCGCTCCCGCTGTGCTATAGTATGCTCAGAACCGAATGGGAGGAAAAGTCTATGCTGAAACGATGGATCGCCGCGCTGCTGGTACTGGTGCTGCTTCCCTGCTGGGCCGTGGCCGAAGAGCCCAACCATGCCCGCAACTGGTATGAGATCTTTGTCTATTCCTACAAGGACAGCGACGGGGACGGCATCGGCGACCTGCCCGGCGTGCTGGAGAGCCTGGATTATCTGGAGGACATGGGCTACAACGGCCTCTGGCTGATGCCCATTGCTCCCAGCCCCAGCTATCACAAGTACGATGTGACGGATTATCTCTCCGTGGATCCGCAGTACGGCACCGTGGAGGATCTGTGTGCCCTGGTGCAGGCCTGCCACGAGCGCGGCATGGAGCTGATCCTGGATCTGGTGGTCAACCATACCTCCTCGGAGCATCCCTGGTTCCTGGCAGCCTGCGAGGCGCTGCGTTCCGGAGATCCGGAGAATCCGTACATCGGCTACTATCATTTCACACAGACCGCGGCGGACGGCTATGTGCAGCTTTCCGGCACCGACTGGTACTATGAGGAGCGCTTCAGCGGCGGCGGCATGCCGGACCTGAATCTGGACAATGAGGCTGTCCGGACGGAGATCCGCGGCATCATGGATTTCTGGCTGAACACCTGCGGCGTGGACGGCTTCCGGCTGGACGCGGTCACCAGCTATTACACCGGGGACACCGACCGCAATGTGGCCTTCCTCGCCTGGCTGAAGCAGACCGCTGAGGCGCTGAAGCCCGGCAGCTATCTGGTGGGCGAATGCTGGTCGGACCTGCGGACCATCGCTTCCTACTATGAGAGCGGCGTGGACAGCTTCTTCCTGTTCCCCGCGGCCCAGGCGGAGGGCTGGATCGCCAAGCTGGTCCGTTCCAAAAAAGGCGGCACCAACTATGCCAAGTATCTGCAGCAGCTGGAGGACAACCTCTCCGGCCGGCTGATCGCCCCTTTCATCGGCAACCATGATACCGGCCGCGCCGTGGGCGTGCTGCAGGCCCGGACCGATACCGCCAAAGCCAAGTTTGCCGAGGGACTGGTGAACATGCTGGGCGGCGCCGTCTTCACCTACTACGGGGAGGAGATCGGCATGGTGGGCTCCGCCACGGATCCGGACAAGCGCCTGGGCATGTACTGGTCGGACGATGACATCACCACCCCGCCGCCCGGAGCCACCACCGTGGAGTATGCCTACCCCAGCGTGGCGGAGCAGCAGGCCGATCCCGCCTCCCTGCTGAACTACTGCAAAGCCCTCAACCATGCCCGGCTGCAGGTGCCGGTCATCGCTTCCGGAGCCAACGAGACCCTCCTGGCTGAGGAGACCCTGGTGCTCCTGCGCCGCACCGGCGGGGACAGCACCGCTTACATCGCCATCAATTTCTCCCGCAATGAGGCGCAGCAGGTCGCCCTGCCCTCCTCCGGCCTCACCCTTGCCGCCGACCTGGAGGTGGACACGGCACAGGCCACGCTGGCAGGCGACACCCTGACGCTGCCCGGCTGGGGGATCGCCGTTCTGACGGAGTAATCGTTCCCACAGGCTTACTTTTTACAGGTTTCTCTATTGACAGCTTCCTTTGAACCATGTAAAATAGAAGCATCGCAAACCGATCGTTTTCATAGTGCTTACGGAAAGGGGGGGACCTGTATGAAAAAGGATGAATGGAAGGCGGCGGTCATCACCGGCCTGTCCAGCTCCTTCGCTTTCATTTTTGTGGTCCTCCTGTATTTCTTCCTGCAGAATCTGGGCAACATCCTTGCAATTTTCAATACCTTCAGCCGGATCCTGCGTCCCTTTGTGGTGGGCTGTGTCATCGCCTATCTGCTGCGCCTGCCCTGCAATTTCATTGAGGAAAAGTTCGGCTGGCACTTCACCAACAAGCAGCTGAAGCTTTTCAACCGGGCCGTTACGGTGGCGGTCTTCGCCCTGCTGATCCTGGCGATTTATGTGCTGGCCAGCATCATCATCCCCGATCTGATCAAGTCCGCCAACCAGATCATCGCCGCGCTGCCCACTGCCGCGCAGGAGGTCCTGAAGTGGGCCCGCAACGCGTTCCCGGACGATCCCCAGCTGCAGGGCACCGTGAATACCATGATCACCACCGCCGAGACCAACCTGAAGAGCTGGATCTCCGGCGACGTCATGCCGCTGCTCCAGGGCGCCCTGGGAAGCATCACCAGCGTGTTCACCTCCGTGGCCGGCATGATCTATGATATCATCATCGGCTTCATCGTCTGCGTGTATCTGCTCATCGGCCGCCGCAAGCTGGCCCGCCACGGCAAGTCCATCATCTATGCCGTCCTGAAGCCGAATCACGCCGACTTCCTGCTCCGGGAGCTGAAGCACATCGACGGCATCTTCTCCGGCTTCTTCGGCGGCAAGCTGCTGGACAGCCTGATCATCGGCCTGGTATGCTATTTGTTCTGCTTTATCCTGAATCTGATCCGCCCCTTCCCCAACGCCATCCTGGTGTCGGTCATCGTGGGCATTTCCAACATCATTCCCTACTTCGGCCCCATCATCGGCGGCGTCATCTCCGCCCTGCTCATCATGATGAACGATCCGGTGAACACCCTCATCTTCATCATCTTTATCCTGGTGCTACAGCAGATCGACGGCAACATCCTGGGCCCGCACATCCTGTCCAGCTCCGTGGGCCTTCCCGGCATTTGGGTGCTGTTCTCCATCACGCTGTTCGGCGGTCTCTTCGGGTTCGTGGGCATCGTGGTCGGCGTGCCTGTGTTCTCCGTCATCTACGACGCCGTCCGCCGCCTCACCTGCCGTGGGCTGCGCAAGCACCAGCGCATGAATGTGCTGCTCGGCCCGGATCTCCCGCCCTCCCAATGCAAGGTGCCATAGCCCGATCCACCCCGTCCCGATCCACCAAAGCCGGAAGCGTAATCCCTTCGTTCACAATGCGCAGCGTGGAAGATACCGAATCTTCCACGCTGTTTTTCTTTTCCGGCGCGCTGCGAAAAAGCACTTGTCATTCTCCGCCCGGCAACGTATAATCAATGTCAGCCGATGCAAAGGAGGTTCTTTCATGCCTTTCTCCGTCAACGATTCCTTCCTGTATCTCGTGACGGCCGCAGTCATCGTCTTTGTGCTGGCCCAGAGCGTTTTCTTCCTGCTCAAAGCCATGCGCCGCGCCAAAGAGCTGGGCATTGCCCGGGTCACCGTCCGCCGCACGATCTCTTCCACCGCTTTATTCACCATCGCGCCCGCTGTGGCCATCCTGATCAGCGTGATCACCCTGAGTGCCTTCCTGGGGCTGCCCTTTCCCTGGCTGCGCCTGAGCGTGCTGGGTGCCCTGACCTATGAGCTGCCCGCCGCCACCACCACCGCCGGAGCCATGGGCCTGTCCACCTCCGTGCCGGTGACCGATGCCTCCGCCTTTACCGCCATCGCCTGGGTCATGACGCTGGGCATCATTCCCGGCATCATCCTGGTGCTGTTCGGGCTCAAGAAGATCCAGAAGGGTGTCCTGTCCCTGAAGAGCAAGGATGACAAGTGGGGCACCATCTTCATGGACAGCCTGTTCCTGGGCATGATCAGCGCCTTCCTGGGGCTGGTGTTCGCGGATGTTTCCAAGGGGCTTGCCGGCTGGACCCCGGTGGCGGTGGCCATGGTCTCCGCGCTGTGCATGGCCTTCTGCGGTATCCTGATCAAAAAATGCGGCCTGAAGTGGCTGGAGCAGTACGCGCTGCCGATCTGTATGCTGGTGGCCATGGCGGCTTCCATTCCGCTGGCCGGCCTGATGGGGATGGTGAACTAAGCGATGAAAAAGGATTATAACGAGCAAACGCATTTCTACGGCCGGATCTGGGTCGCCACCGGCATCCTGATGCTGCTGATGGTCCCCGTGGTCATCTGTCTGCACTACAACGCCTGGCCCGAATGGCAGTATGTGCTGAAGGGGCTGCTGGGCGTGGCGCCCATCTACTGGACGGTGGGCATCATCGAGGTGTTCACCTACTCCCCCATGCTGGGCACCGGCGGCACCTATCTGGGCTTTGTGACCGGCAACCTGGCCAGCCTGAAGGTGCCCGCCGCCATCAACGCCATGGAAGGCGCCGGCGTCAGCCCCAACAGCGAGGAGGGCGAGGTCATATCCACCATCGCCATTGCCACCTCTTCCATCGTGACCACCCTGATCATTGCCCTGGGTGTGCTGCTCCTGCACTATGTGCAGCCCATCCTGCAGAGCGAGACGCTGAAGCCCTGCTTTGAGTACATCACGCCCGCGCTGATCGGTGCCCTGGGCGTGGTGTACATCTCCAAGAGCTGGAAGATCGCCGTGGCCCCCACAGTCTTCATGATCGTGCTGTTCATTGCGGTGCCCTCCATGGCAAGCTCCGTGGGCATCATGGTGCCTGTCGGTGTCCTGATCGCCGTGGGCGTCAGCCGTCTGCTGTTCAAAAAGGGCAAGCTGTAAGGAGGAGTCATCATGATCGTGCTTTGGATCGTTCTGGGAGTTCTGGTCCTGTTTCTTGCCGTGCTGCTGGTGCGCACGCTCCGCTTCACGCCGCCCGTGCTGCCCGCACCCGCCCCGCTGGAGGAGCATCCGAACGCGGACAAGGCCATCCGCCACATGCAGCAGCTCATCCGCTGCCGTACGGTCTCCAACCGGGACAAGGCCCTGGAGGAGGAAGCGGAGTTTGACAAGCTGTACTCCCTGCTGCCGGAGCTGTTTCCGAACGTGCACCGGGTCTGTGAATGCGTCAAGCCCAGTGACCGCAGTCTCATCTTCATCTGGAAGGGCAAAAGCCCGGAGAAGCCCGGCGTGCTGATGGCCCACTATGACGTGGTACCGGTGGTGGAGTCCGAGTGGGAGAAGCCTGCCTTTGAAGCGCTCATTGAGGACGGTGTCCTCTGGGGACGCGGTACCCTGGACACCAAGGGCACCTTCCTGGGCGCCCTGGAGGCCGCGGACAATCTGATCGCCGAGGGCTTTGTACCCGCCCATGACCTGTACCTGTGCTTTGCCGGCAATGAGGAGATCAGCGGCTACGGCGCGCCGGCCAATGTGGACTGGCTGGAGCAGCACGGCATCCATCCCGAATTCGTGCTGGATGAAGGCGGTGCCGTGGTGGAGAACGTCTTCCCCGGCGTCACCAAGCCCTGCGCGGTGGTTGGTATTGCCGAAAAGGGCCCCATGACCCTGCGCCTGACGGTGGAGACCAAGGGTGGCCATGCCTCCACGCCGCCGGCCCAGAGCGCCCTGGGCATCCTGTCCGCCGCCGTCGCCCGGGTGGAAGCCCATCCCTTCCCCTATACGCTGACCGCTCCCGCCGCCGGGATGTTTGACACCCTGGCCCGGCATTCCTCCTTCCTGTACCGGATGATCTTCGCCAACCTCTGGTGCTTCTCCCCGGTGCTGAATCTCATCTGCAAGAAGGGCGGCGGTGAGCTGAACGCCCTGGTTCGCACCACCTGTGCCTTCACCATGGCCCAGGGCAGTGCGGCCTTCAACGTGCTGCCCAACCGTGCCTGGGTGGGGGCCGATCTGCGCATCATCCCCGGCCAGACGTCCGAAAGTACCGTTGCCGCCCTGAAGAAGACCATTGCCGATGACCGCGTGCAGGTGGAGACCGTGTTTGCCGACGCGCCATCCATCATTTCCCGCATGGATGATGAGCCCTGGCAGCGGCTGCAGGGAGCCATCGCCTCCGCCTGGCCGGATGCGGTGGTCTCGCCCTACCTGATGCTGGCCTGCAGCGATTCCCGCCGCTATGGCCGCATCTCCGACCACGTGTACCGCTTCAGTGCCATGGCCATGTCCAAAGAGGAGCGCGGCATGATCCACGGCAGGAACGAGCGCATTCCCCTGGAGACCATGGTGCACACCGTTTGCTTCTATCAGCATCTGATCCGTCAGTGCTGAGCTGTCAACTGTTAATGCGAAGGATTTCGCGCCTGCGGGCGCGACCAAAGGGCTTTCCGATCGCCCTTTGGAA
>R14__coassemble_701_pt1 | contig 20929 bp, 24 predicted proteins | sample R14__metabat2_high_PE_026 | metagenome-assembled genome bin R14 | reverse complement strand
GCGATCTTCACGGTGGGGAAGTTGCCGTCGGGCTTCTCCTGCTCCAGCACCACGGCAGCATTGGTGATTCCGATCTCCTTCAGCATGCGGCGCACCGGCACATTGCCGCTGCCATGCAGGGGCGTGTACACGATGTTCAGCTTGGGGCCTTCCTTGGCCAGCATGTCAGGCTGGATGCTCAGAGTCTTGATGTCGGCCATGTAGTCGTCATCGACTTCCTTGTTGCCGATGATGTGCAACAGACCCTTGGCCAGGGCTTCCTTCTCATCCATCACCGCGCAGTCGGTGTAAGCGGTGGCGCGGATGAGCTTGGTCACGGCATCGGCGATCTCCGGGCCAATCTGGGCGCCATCCTCGCCGTACACCTTGTAGCCGTTGTACTGCTTGGGGTTATGGCTGGCGGTCACCACCACACCGGCGATGGCATGCAGATGACGCACGGCATAGCTCAGCACGGGCACGGGACGCAGGGCGTCAAACAGATAGGCGGGTACGCCCTCCTGGCACAGCACCAGGGCGGTATCCTTGGCAAATTCGGGAGAGAAGTTGCGGCTGTCATAGGCGATGACCACGCCGCGCTGCGCGGTCTTGGGGTCCTGCAGCAGATACTTGGCCAGACCCTTGGTGGCACGGCGCACGTTGTAGCGGTTCATGCGGTTCATGCCGGCACCCAGCACGCCGCGCATACCGGCGGTGCCGAAGCTCAGCTCGGTATAGAAACGGTCTTCAATTTCCTTATCATCGTTGGCAATGGCCTTCAGGTCGGCAATGGTGTCGGCATCGTTGGCGAAATCCTTCAGCCACTGCTCATAAGCTTCACGAACGTTCATCGGAAACATCATCCTTTCAATATCATTGGGGGTTCCTTTGGGTATATTATACTGTAGTCCTTTCCCTTTGGCAAGAGCGAAACACAAATTTAACAGGCGTCAGGGCTTCTTTTGCGTGATGCGGTTCACCGTGCGGAACAGCATGCCGCCGCTGGCGATGCCCATGGCGATCATCAGGATGCAGATCATGGCAGAGACACCCACGGAGGCTGCCCGGCCCATTTCTCCGGCACCCAGCATGGCCATAAAGCGGTACAGCCCCAGTCCGGGCACCGCGGCGACGATGGACAGCAGGATAAACACGGTGGAGATGATGTGCAGCCGCCGGGCCATCAGCTGGGCGGAGAACGCGCCCACCAGGGCACCGGCAAACACGGCGAGGGGCTCGGAGACGCCCTGCTGCAGCAGCACCCAGTACAGCATATAGGCAATGGCGCCGATGATGCTGGCAGGAACGGCGGAACGGCGCGGCGCGTGGATCAGGGCGGCAAAGCCCAGGGTGCCGACGAAGGAACCCAGCAGGGATTGCAGAATGGTCGTCAGGGTCATAAGCCACCTCCTGACAGCAGGGTAACGATGACGCCCGAGGCCAACGCGCCGCAGGCGATCATACCGGCGGTGAGCAGCGCGGACAGGGCATGGCTCATACCGGAGACCATATCCCCGCGCATGGCGTCCTGGACGGCATTGGTCATGGCCAAACCGGGCAGCAGCGGCATCAGGACCCCGGCTACGGTGGCATCCACATACAGCGGGAAGAGGTACAGGTTGGCCAGCGCGGGAAGCAGGGCTGCCACAAACGCGCCCACCAGCGTGGCTACCAGGGTCTGCACATGATGCTTTTCGATCCGGGAGGACAGGAACTGCACCAGGCCGCAGACCACCAGCGCGGTCAGCATTTCCTTCCAGCTGCCGCCGAACATCACCGCGAAGCCGCCGCCGCAGACTGCTGCCGCGGGGATCTGATGGCGTATGCAGAGGGGGTCCGTCAGCGTTTCCGCACGGTGCAGCCGTTCGGTAGCCTGCTGCGCGGTGAGGGTACCGGCGGAAAGCTCCCGAGAGATGGCGTTGACCTCATTCACCCGAAGCATATTGCTGCCGCCGCGGTGGATGCGGGTCACGGTGGACTCGGTGGTGCCGTCCTGCTTGCGGAAGCTGATGAACAGTCCGCTGGGCACGGCAAAGCAGCCAACCTGGTCCAGCCCCAGGGCGCGGCCGATATAGAGCACGGTATCCTCCGCGCGGAAGGTCTCGCCGCCGTTTTCCATAATGATGCGTCCGGCCAGCTGCAGCGGTTCCATCAGCTGACTTTCCTCCATGGGGATCCCTCCTCTCCTGAGGGTGTTTTGATGCAAGGATTATACCACAGCCTTTGCGGAATGTCATCCGCGAAATCGCGGGGATGTAACATTTATCACCGGAGCACATCGGCCGTTGAAAACCACAGCGGATTTTGATATAATCGGGAGGAATGCCCGAATGACCGAAAGGGGAACGAAGCTTTGATTGCGGCCCTTTATTTGTTGGCTTACCTTTGCTGCGGGGTGCTGTGCGTGCGCTGGCTGCTGCCCAGGCATCCGGTGCTGAACCGGATCTGGCTCGGCGCAAGCCTGGGCGTGCTGCTGATGATGTGGCTGCCCACGCTGCTGTCTGCCTTCTGCAGCTTTACCTGGCTGGCGCACGGCCTGGCGCTGATCCCGCTGCTGCTGCTGACGCTGCTGTGTTGGTTTCTCCGGGATAAGCATCCTGTCAAAGGCTGGGACGCCGAGGAGACCAGGCAATTGAAGCAGCTGTTGTGGATCGTGGTACCCTTGACGGTGCTCAGCGGCTACCTGCAGTATACGCACTGCCTGCGGGAGGACAACTGGGGCAACCTGAATGTGGGCCAGTCCACCTACGGCGATCTGCCCATGCATCTGTCCTTCATTACCGGCATGATCGGCTCCTCCTTCCCGATGGATTATCCCTTCTGTCCGGGCGTGCAGCTGTGCTATCCCTATCTGACGGATGCGCTGTCCGCCTCCTTCTACCTGATGGGCTGGAGCCTGTCCATGAGCGTGGTCATCCCCGGTACGCTGATGATGGCCCTGTGCTATATGGGCGTGATGCTGCTGGCCCGGGAGATGACCCTGGGCAAAAAGACCATTGTGTTGGCAACGCTGCTGTTCTTCCTGAACGGCGGCCTGGGCTTCCTCTACGATTTTGATCTGGCCGGTGGTGCCGAGAGCGACGGCACGATGACGGTTTGGAGCCGCATTCAGGATATCCTGGAGGGCTACTACAAAACGCCCACCAATCAGCCGGACCCCAACAACCTGCGCTGGAGCAATGTGATCGCGGACCTGATGATCCCCCAGCGAACATTGCTGGGCGGCTGGTGCATGGTGATCCCCTGCTTCTATCTGCTGTACAGCGGCTTTGACCCGGAAAAGCGCGGGGAGAAGGGCGGCCTGCGCACCCGGCTGCTGCTGGGCGTCTGGGGCGGCGCGCTGCCGTTGATCCATACCCACTCCTTCCTGGCGCTGGGCCTGTGCTCCGCGGGCATGATGTGCTATGATCTGATCCACGAGCGGGAGGAGCGTAGGGCACAGCTGCTGCGCTATCTCGGCTATGCGGGCGTGGTGCTGGTGCTGGCGCTGCCGCAGCTGCTGGGCTTTACCTTCCGCCAGGCGTTGAGCGGCCGGGAATCTTCGATGCCCTCCTTCCTGTCCTTCCACTTCAATTGGGTGAACAACGAGGGCAGCACGAATGTGGAGCTGAAGGACCTGTACTTCTGGTTCTACATCAAGAATATCGGCCTGCCGTTCCTGCTGCTTATCCTCGCCTGGTTCGAGAAGGACCGTCATATGCGGCGGCTTTTGTGGGGGGCGGCCTTCATCTTCCTGGCGGCGGAGCTGGTACGCTTCCAGCCCAATGTGTATGACAACAACAAGCTGTTCTACCTGGGCTGGCTGCTGTGCTGCATGGTGGTTGCCGATTATGCCGCCAGGCTGTGGCGCAGGCTGAAGGGACTGCGGGCCCGGCCGCTGATCGCCGTGGGCTTTACGGTGGTCACCTTCCTTTCCGCCGGGCTGACGCTGTGGCGGGAATGCGTGTCCGATTATCAGGCCTTCTCCTGGGCGGCGGTGGAAACCGCGGACTGGGTAAAAGAAAATACCGATCAGGACGCGGTGTTCCTGACCGGTACGCAGCATCTGAATCCGGTTTCTTCTCTGGCCGGACGGACCACGGTCTGCGGCCCGGATCTGTGGCTGTATTATCACGGCATCGATACCTCCGAGCGAAAGGAGGATCTGCGGGCCTTCTTCAGCAATCCGGAGGAGAACCTGGATGTGCTGACAAAGTACGATGTGGATTACATCATGGTTTCCAGCTACGAGCGGAGCGATTATGACATCGACGAGGCTTACCTGGAAGAGAGCTTTGAGGTGGTGTTCTCCAACTGGGAGGCCACCATCTACAAGGTACCGGAGGGCTGAGCATGAAGCGCTTTCTGCAATATTCCCTGGAGCGCAACCGGGCCATCCGCATCATCTACCTGGATGAGGAAGGGCGGATGCGGCAGATCACCGCGGTGGTGACCGCCATGGATGACCATGAGATTAGGGTCTATGTGCTGCGCCCGCCGAAGGATCTGACGATATCGGTGGAGGATATCCTGTCCTGCGATTACCGCAAGGGAGACGAGGGAGGAGAATAAAGTCCGGCCTTATTTTCCGGCGGACAGCTTTGCGATAACCGCATCGTAGTTTTCCGGCCGATGCGGGAAGAGACAATGGGTGCAATCCTTCACGCCATTCGGCAGGACGTCGAAGCTGCCGCCGCACTCCGTACCCAGTGCGTAGAGCGGACAGTAGCAGAACAGACAGTTGAAGTGCTCCGGATCGGCACCCGGATGACAGGGAAAGAACTCACAGGTCCGATGGGTGAAGCATGCGTAATTCCTGGTTTCCATGATCCCTCCTGCACCGGTCACCACTCCAGATCCCTGAACAGCGGCGACTCCATACGGATGATATCCTTGATGTTCACCTTCAGGCCGTCGGCATAGCCCCGGTCATCGAAGAACACCAGCTGCTTCTCCACAGTATCCACGCGGCGGACAGCACCGGTATAGTCCCGGTAGCTGCCGCCGCTTTTGCTTGCGTCCTTTTCAAAGTAGGTCACGGTGATCTGCGGCCGCTCCCGGAGATGGGCCTGCAGGCGTTCCAGCCGCTGATCGATAAACCAGCCGGCTTCCCCGTCCAGCGTGACCTGGATGTCTGTCAGGCGACCGGCCTCCTCCACAATGGCTTCATAGCCGGTCAGCGCGGCATAGGGGGCGAATTGGGCAGCCCGGTTCAATCGGTCCATGGGCACGTGGGTCGTGCTGCCGTGATATTCCCGGTCGATCAATCCGGCGTAGTCGCTGAGCTGCCGGCCGTGGTCGGTGATCTTTGCCATAAATGCTCCTTCAGGCCTTGTGACCGCCTACCTGGGCATTGCGCTCCAGGGTGGTGGCCGCCTCCTGCAGATCGGTCCCCTTGAAGACAACACTTTTGCCGAAGCGCTTCTGCAGGGCCAGTACGGTCTGCTGCAGAGCGTGCTCCTCCAGCATGCTTTCGGAAACGGCCTGCCGCTCGGCGTCCAGGGCCTTGTAGTCGGTGAACATGTCCAGCTGCTCGAACTGCGGTGCGGCCTCCGTCTACGACAGCACATTGCCTGCCGCCAGCCCGATGCGCCGGATGAGCAGCGTGTCATCGGTGATCTGCTCATACAGGCGGACCATGGCTGCGGCGATGGCGCGGGCGGAGTTGGTGCGCTGCTCCAACCGGACCGAACCTCCGGCGGGGGCGGGGATGATCTTGTTGTAGTAGCTCAGCACGATCTTGCCCCGGTACTGCTGCCCCAGCACGCCGTCCAGGCTTTTTTCATCATAGCTGACCCACAGGTTGACCAGATTGGTGACCTGCTTCCGCTTGACCAGGTCCAGGGCCAGCTGCTCCGCCATTTCCCGGACGATGATCTTTGCCTCTTCCCAGGTGTAGGGGCGGTGCAGCACCTGCCCGTTGCTGACGCTGCTGCTCCGGGGCTTGTAGGCCTTGATATCCTCCATGGTGCAGGGCTCCCGGCCCCAGGCGTGATCGATCAGCAGCTCGGCGTCGATGCCAAACATTTTCTACAGAGCGTATACATTGCTGCCCACCTCCGGCCCGAAGGTGGAGACCCGGGCCAGATCGCCCATCGTGTAGATCTGCCGGCGGTTCAGCTTCTTCATGATGCCGGGCCCCACCCGCCAGAAGTCGGTCAGCGGCTCATGGGTCCACAGCTGCTCGCGGTAGGTGCGCTCGTTCAGTTCCGCAATGCGCACACCGTCCTGGTCCGCCGGTACGTGCTTGGCGACGATATCCATGGCCACCTTGGCCAGGTACAGATTGGTGCCGATGCCGCCGGTGGCTGTGATGCCGGTGGTGAACAGCACCTCCCGGATCATGGTCATGGCCAGCTCGCGGGCGGTCATGTTGTAGGTCTTCAGGTAGCCGGTCACATCCATGAAGCATTCATCGATGGAATAAACATGGATGTCCTCCGGCGCGATGTATTTCAGGTAGATCTGATAGACCCGGGCACTGTATTCCATGTACAGGTTCATGCGGGGCAGGGCGGTGATATAGCCCAGCTTCAGCCCGGGATCCTGGGCCAGGGCTTCCGCGTCAAAGGATTCCGACCCGAGACAGTATTCGCCATCCGCCTTTTCCGCCTTGTGCAGCACGATGGCATGGGACAGCCGCTGGGCGTTGATGCGCTGCACGGCCTGCACCACCTCGAACAGCCGGGCCCGGCCGGAGATGCCGTAGGCCTTCAGGGACGGGGAAACGGCCAGGCAGATGGTCTTTTCCGTGCGGGAAAGATCTGCCACCACCAGGTTGGTGGTGAGGGGATCCAGCTTCCGCTCCGCGCATTCCACGGAGGCGTAGAAGCTCTTCAGGTCGATGGCAATGTAGGTCCGTTGCTTCTCATCCATACATGACCCTCTCCCGGTGCTCCCGCTCCACGAACCAGCGCAGGGAACGGTCCGCGCATTCTGGGATCACATCCTCATAGAAGAGATCACGCCGCTCCCCGTGGATCTGCACGGTGTATTTCCGCCTGCGGGTGCCGAGTACCGGAAAGAAGTCCACCACCCGCTCAATGCGGAAGCGGCGGCCGTCCTCCCAGACGATCTCGCAGGGCATCATGCGCCCGGTCTTGTCGAATTCGGCGCGTACCCGTACATAGATCCGCTCCTTGGTATACCGCTGCATCAGGTACGCCCCCTCTCATTCGTTCAGTCCTCGTAAAGATGGTTTGCTTCCCGGAATTGCCGGATCTCCTTTTCCAGAAGCTGCTGCAGGATGGGCAGATCCTCCTGCGGTGCCAGATCCTCCTCCCGTACGACGCCGGTCACCTTACCGTAGATGGCCAGGAGATCCTCTTCGGCCAGGGGCGGAAAGGGATAGGCCGGATTCAGGGAATGGAGCTGCCGGTCCGTGCCCACCTGCTTGATGACCAGGCCGGAGGAAATCCGGCAGATGACGCAGTCTCCGGGATCACAGCTTTGCGACCACTGGACATACACCCGGTCACCGTCGAAATACTTCGGTTCCATGCTGGCCCCGTGTACCCGGACGATGGCGTTGGCGCCGTTCGCCCGGCTCTTTCGCACAAAGGCATAGGAGGAGTCGGCTGTCTGGGCATAATCATAGCCGGTGCCGGCGGCCGCGGCGGTCTCCTCCACCAGCGCCAGCTGATAGGTGCGCTGCAGCTCGCGCTCATGGGCCTGGGCTTCTTCTTCAATGATGGTTTCGATATTGCGGCGGATGATGCGCTGACCGGTCTCACTCAGCAGACGGTAGCGCTCCAGCAGGTGCTTCTCCTCCAGGGAAAGCTACGGAGCCGCGTCGTTCTGGACCCCCAGCAGCATGGCAGGCGGGATCTTCAGAAAGCGGCAGAGCACCTCCGTTTTGGCGGCATTGGGCTTACCCTTTCCGGATTCCCAGTACTGGATGGCATTGCGGGAGACCCCGATGGCCTCCGCCAGCTCGGTCTGGGTGAGGTCGGCATCCTTACGGTAGCTGCGGAGCAGTTCGCTGAAGGCGGGAGCGGATGATGATGTCATAGAGATAACCTCCTGGGGAGCTTCTTACAGTTCCATTATAACATGGATGTTTGTATAATTCAACAGAAAAAGCATAAAAAATCATGCTGAATTTGCGCGAAATAACAAATCCCCCTTCCCGATGAACATACCGGGAAGGGGGAAGGTTCATGCTTCAGTCTGGTCGTGCAGCTGCAGGCGATACAGCTTGTGGTAGATGCCCTTCAGGTCCAGCAGCTGCTGATGGGTGCCTTCCTCGCGGATCTTCCCCTTGTGCATCACGATGATCTTGTCCGCGTGCTGGATGGTGGACAGGCGGTGGGCCACCATAATGGTGGTGCGACCTTCCATCAGTCGGCCGGTGGCCTGCTGGATCCACTGCTCGGTCTCCGTGTCGATGTTGGCGGTGGCCTCGTCCAGGATCAGGATACCGGGATCATAGGCCAGGGTACGGGCGAAGGAGAGCAGCTGCCGCTGTCCGGCGGAGAAGGTGGCGCCGCGCTCGGTCACGTGCTGATGATAGCCCTATGGCAGCTTTTCGATAAAGCGGGAGGCGTTCACGTGCCGGGCGGCGGCCATGGCCCGCTCCTCGGTGATGCTGTCATCCCGCAGGCGGATGTTGGAGAGGATGTCCCCGGTAAAGATGAACACATCCTGCTGTACCTGACCGATGGCGTGGCGCAGCTGCTCCAGGCTCAGGTTGCGGATATCCACGCCGTCGATGCGGATGGTGCCCTTCTGGATATCATAATAGCGGCCGATCAGGTTCAGGATGGAGGACTTGCCGGCACCGGTTGCCCCCACAAAGGCCACCCGCTGTCCGGGCTCAATGGTGAAGGAGACATCCCGCAGCACCCAGTCCTCCTCCTTGTAGGCGAACCAGACGTGGTCGAATTCGATGCGTCCGCGCAGCTCTCCGGGATGGACGGGCGCGGCGTCCTCGACGATGTCCGGCTTGGTGTCCAGCAGGGTGAAGATCTTCTCGGCCGCGGCAATGGCGGACTGCAGCGTGGACAGCTGCTCCGCCAGGTTCTCGATGGGGCTGAAGAAGTTCTGGATGTATTGCACGAAGACGTACAGCGTGCCCAGCGTAATGGCTCCCTCCAGCACGGAGGACGCGCCGCCGGCCAGCACGATGATCATGGCCACCACCGACAGGAAATAGATGCCCGGGCGGAAGATGGCGAACACCATCATTTCCCGCCAGCCGGCCTTGTAGTAATCCTCGCTCTTTTCGCAGAACTCCTCGTGCTTCCGCTTTTCCCGATGGAAGACCTGGATCACCTTCATGCCGCTGATGTGCTCGGAAAGGTAGGTGTTCACGGTGGTGCGGCGGGAGGTGGTCAGCTGGTAGGCCCGGCGGCTCATCTGGCGGAAGAAGACCGTCAGCACCATCACGGCGGGCACCAGCACAAAGGAATACAGGGCCATGCGCAGGTTCAGGGAGAGCATGACCGCCGCCAGTCCGAGGATCTTCATCAGGTTCTTGAACAGGTTGACCATCACGTTGGCGTACAGTTCGTTGACGGACTCCACATCGTTGGTGGCCCGGGTCACGATCTTGCCCACGGGGGTGGTATCAAAGTACCGCATGGACAGGCGCTCGATATGGGCAAAGACCTCATTGCGGATATCATAGATGATGCTTTGGCCGGTCTTCTGCAGCAGCAGATACTGGATCCGGCTGCACACGAAGATGGCCAGCAGTACCACCAGATACCAGCCCGCGGCGGTCAGGATGCCCTGGAAGCGCAGATCCCGGGAGGCGGTCAGCGCGGCCTCGTCCGCGTCGGCGGCGAGCACCTATGCCTCCGGAGCGGTCTCCTGGGTGATGTAGCGGTCAATGGCGTCGCCGATCAGGATGGGCTTGTACAGCTCCAGGGCGGTGAGCACCAGCACCAGCAGAAAGCAGACGGCGATCTGCTTCCAATAGGGCTTCATATAGGCCAGCATACGCATCAGTGCGTTGCCCTGGTAGCGGATATCCGGATCGGTATCCCGGGCGGAACGGAACAGCTTCATCAGGCATCGCTCCCTTCCTCATTCAGCTCGCGCTCCAGCTGCTGCTTGTCGTAGATATCGCGGTAGATGCCGCCCAGCCGCAGCAGCTCCTCATGGGTGCCGTATTCGGCCATGCGGCCATCCTCCAGCACCAGGATGCGGTCGCAGCTCTGGATGGTGGAGATGCGGTGTGCGATGATCAGCGTGGTCTTGCCGGAGCGGATGCGCTGCAGGTTTTGCAGGATCTGCTCCTCCGTGTCCGTATCCACCGCGGACAGGGCGTCATCGAGGATCAGGATGGGGGCGTCCTTCAGCAGAGCCCGGGCGATGGAGGTGCGCTGCTTCTGTCCGCCGGAGATGGTGGCGCCGCGTTCACCCACCACGGTCCGGTAGCCGTCCGGGAAATCCATGATGTTGTCATGGATGCAGGCATCCTTGGCGGCCTGCTCCAGCCTTTCCCGGTCAATACTCTCCACACCGAAGGCGATATTGTTCTCAATGGTGTCTGAGAACAGGAAGTTATCCTGGGGGACATAGGCGATCTCCCGGCGCAGGGTCTCCAGCGGCAGCTGACGCAGGGGATGTCCATCCAGCCGGATCATGCCGTCGCCGCAGTCATAGAGCCGCAGAAGCAGGTTGGCCAGAGTGGTCTTGCCGGAGCCGGTGCGGCCGATGACGGCCAGACTGCCCCCGGCGGGAACCGTCAGGCTGATGTCGTCCAGCACGGGAACGTTGGGCGTGTCGGGATAGGCAAAGCGCAAGCCATCCAGGGTGATCTCACCGTGAAGGCGGGTGACGGAGAAGTCAGTGGCGTCGCTGTCCGTGATCTCGGGCCGGGCATCGAAGATCTCCACGATGCGGCCCAGGCTGGCCATGCCCTGGCTGATGTTGGTGATGGCCTCGCCTACGGCGATCATGGGCCAGACCAGCATGGTGATGTAGCTGTTGAAGGCAACGAATTGCCCCAGGGTGATCTCGCTCTGAATGGCCAGATAGCCGCCATAGAGCAGGGTGAGCAGCATGGAGGAGCCGATGACCATCTCCAGCAGCGGGATGACCAGCGCCTGCAGCCTTGCGACGCCCAGGTTCTTCTCCTTGCAGCGCAGGTTGGCCATGGCAAAGGCGTGCAGCTCCTTCTTCTCCTGCACGAAGGCCTTGATGACCCGGATGCCGCTGACGGATTCCTGCACCTGGTCGGTCAGATCGGAGAAGGCTTCCTGCTTCGCCTTGAAGCGCTTGTGCATGGCCTTGCCATAGAAGATATCGCCGAAGGAAATGACGATCATGGGGGCCACCGCTACCAGCGTCAGCCGGGGAGAGACATAGGTAGTCATCTTGTACAGTACCAGGATCAGCTCTACGGTGGCGTCCACGGTGGTAATGACCGTCATGCCCAGCAGCATGCGCACGGCGTTCATGTCATTGGTGAAGCGGGACATCAGGTCGCCGGTCTTGTTCTGATTCAGGAAGCGCATGCTCAGCGTTTCCAGATGACCGAAAAGATCGTTGCGCATTTCCTTCTCGATCTGCCGGGAAGCGCCGAACAGGAAGAAACGCCAGAAGAACCGCCCCAGGGTCACGCCGCCGGCCGCGGCCAGGACCAGCCACAGCAGATGCCAAACGCCGGTCATATCCATGCTTTGTTGGGACAACCCGTCCGTGATCATGCCGGTGAACTGCGGGATGTACACCTGCAGCATATCCACCGCCAGCAGCCAGACGATGCCCAGTACATACTGCAGCCAGTGCCTGCGCACATACCGCAGCGCAAAACGCAATGCGTTCATAGAGACTCCTCTCGTGCCTTTCGATGTCCCCATTATATACGGCGGGAATGGGGAAAGTCAAGCAACATGGAAAAGGAGGCTGCCTGTTGACAGCCTCCCGGAAAAACAGGGAAAAATTACGCCTTGGGACGGATCTCGCTGTGCAGCTGCTGCAGGGACTTGACCTCGCCCACGGGGTTGGTCTTGATATAGTGGATGCCCTTGGCGGCGGCCCGGGCAGCGGCCATGGTGGTGATGTAGGGGATCTTCTACCGGATGGCAGCCTTGCGGATGTAGCTGTCATCGGCGGCGCCACGCTTGCCCAGCGGCGTGTTGACGATCAGATCGATCTGCTTGTTGGTGATGGCGTCCAGGATGTTGGGACGACGGCCGTCGCTGATCTTGTAGATGCGGTCGGCGTCCAGTCCGACCTCATGGATCAGGTCATAGGTGCGGCCGGTGGCCAGGATGTGGAAGCCGGCGGTGTTGAACAGCCGGGCGATCTCCACCACCTCGGCCTTGTCACGGTCGTTGACGGAGATCAGCACGGTGCCGCCATTGGGCAGACGGGACTGGATACCCTCCTGCGCCTTCACGAAGGCCTCACCATAGTGGACGGACAGGCCCAGCACCTCACCGGTGGAGCGCATCTCCGGGCCCAGTACGGGGTCGACCTCCGGGAACATATTGAAGGGGAAGGCGGCTTCCTTCACGCCGTAGTAGGGGATATCCTGCTCCTTCAGCGCGGGCACGGGGGAAGGACGGCCGGTCAGCTCGCCGGTGATGATATCGGTGGCCAGGGGCACCATGCGGATGTTGCATACCTTGGAGACCAGCGGCACGGTACGGGAGGCACGGGGATTGGCCTCCAGCACGAAGACCTTGCCGTTCTCGATGGCGTACTGCATATTCATCAGGCCCTGAACATGCATTTCCTCGGCAATGCGGCAGGTGTACTCCTTGATGGTCGCCACATTCTCGGGGGAGAGATGCACGGAGGGGATGATGCAGGCGGAGTCACCGGAGTGGATACCGGCCAGCTCAATATGCTCCATCACCGCGGGCACGAAGGCATGGGTACCATCGCAGATGGCGTCGGACTCGCACTCGGTAGCGTGATTCAGGAAGCGGTCGATCAGGATGGGACGGTCGGGGGTGACGCCCACAGCGGCGGCCATGTAGTCAGCCATCTGCACGTCATCATACACGACCTCCATACCGCGTCCGCCCAACACGTAGGAGGGGCGCACCATCACGGGATAGCCGATACGGTTGGCGATGGCCTGGGCCTCGCTGACCGTGGTGGCCATTCCGGATTCCGGCATGGGGATGCCCAGACGATCCATCACGGCGCGGAACTGGTCGCGGTCCTCGGCCAGGTCGATGACCTCGGGAGAGGTGCCCAGGATGCGCACGCCGTTGCGCTTCAGGTCAGCGGCCAGGTTCAGAGGCGTCTGGCCGCCAAACTGCGCGATGACGCCCAGGGGCTTTTCCTTCTCGTAGATGCTCAGCACATCCTCCAGGGTCAGGGGCTCGAAGTACAGCTTATCGGAGGTATCGTAGTCGGTGGATACGGTCTCCGGGTTGCAGTTGACGATGATGGTCTCAAAGCCCAGCTTCTTCAGGGCGATGGCGGCATGCACGCAGCAGTAGTCGAACTCAATGCCCTGGCCGATACGGTTGGGGCCGCCGCCCAGGATCATGATCTTGCGGTTGTCGGTCACGGTGCTGTGATCGGGCGCGTTGTAGGTGGAGAAGTAGTAGGCGCTGTTCTGGGTGCCGCTCACGTGGACGCCCTCCCAGGCTTCCTTCACCCCGATGGCCAGGCGGCGGGCACGGATGTCATCCTCCGGAAGACCCAGCAGCTTGCTCAGGTAGCGGTCGGAGAAGCCGTCCTTCTTGGCCTGGGTCAGCGCGGCATCGGAGGGCAGCGTGCCCTTGCAGGTCAGCAGCTGCTCTTCCTCCTGTACCAGTTCCAGCATCTGTTCCAGGAAGTACTTCTTCACGTGGGTCAGCTTGTAGATCTCATCCACGGTGGCACCCTTGCGCAGCGCTTCATAGATAATGAAGTAGCGCTCGCTGGAGGGCGCGTTCAGCTTCTGCAGCAGCTCCTCACGGCTCAGCGTGTCGAAGTTCTTGGCATGGCCCAGACCGTAGCGGCCGGTCTCCAGGCTGCGGATGGCCTTCTGGAAGGCTTCCTTGAAGTTCTTGCCGATGCTCATGACCTCGCCTACGGCGCGCATCTGGGTACCCAGCTTGTCCTCCACGCCCTTGAACTTCTCAAAGGCCCAGCGGGCAAACTTGATGACCACATAGTCTCCGTCGGGAACGTAGCGGTCCAGGGTGCCGTACTTGCCGCACTCGATGTCATGCAGTGTCAGACCGCAGGCCAGCATGGCGGAAACCAGGGCGATGGGGAAGCCGGTGGCCTTGGAGGCCAGGGCGGAGGAACGGGAGGTGCGGGGATTGATCTCGATCACAATGATGCGGTCGGACACGGGATCATGGGCGAACTGCACATTGGTGCCGCCGATGACCTGCACGGAATCCACGATGCGATAGGCCTGTTCCTGCAGCCGCTGCTGGACCTCCTTGGAGATGGTCAGCATGGGCGCGGCACAGAACGAGTCGCCGGTATGGACGCCCATGGGGTCGATGTTTTCAATGAAGCAGACGGTGATCATCTTGCCGGTGCTGTCGCGGACGACCTCCAGCTCCAGCTCTTCCCAGCCGATGATGGATTCCTCCACCAGCACCTGGTGTACCAAAGAGGCCTGCAGGCCGCGGGCCATGACCGTCTTCAGCTCTTCCCGGTTGTACACCAGGCCGCCGCCGGCACCGCCCATGGTATAGGCGGGACGCAGCACCACGGGATAGCCCAGCTTGTCGGCGATGGCCAGGCCCTCCTCCACGGAGTAGGCCACCTCGCTGCGGGCCATCTCGATGCCCAGCTTGTTCATGGTATGCTTGAATTCGATGCGGTCCTCGCCGCGCTCGATGGCATCTACCTGCACACCGATGACCTTTACGTTGTATTTGTCCAGGATGCCTGCTTTGTTCAGCTCAGCGCACAGGTTCAGGCCGGACTGGCCGCCCAGGTTGGGCAGCAGGGCATCGGGCCGCTCCTTGGCGATGATCTGCTCGAGCCGTTCCACGTTGAGCGGCTCAATATAGGTAACGTCAGCGGTTTCGGGATCCGTCATGATGGTCGCCGGGTTGGAGTTGACCAGCACGATCTGGTAACCCAGCTTCCGCAGAGCTTTGCACGCCTGTGTGCCGGAATAGTCGAACTCGCAGGCCTGACCGATGATGATGGGACCGGAGCCGATGATCAGGACCTTGTTGATATCCGTTCTCTTGGGCATGAAAGATTCCTTCCTTTCTTGTAGTCGAAGCGTTTAGAAGTCGAATCGCCGTATTTTACTATATTTCGGGCCGGATTGCAATGCATGAAAAGGAATTTTTGCGGAAAAATTGAAAGCTCTTGATTTTGGAGAGAGAATCGTGTATACTATTCAAGCCGTATTTGCGATGAAGGCTGGGTCCCGTGCGATTTGCCGGTGTGAACCTTGTCAGGGCCGGAAGGCAGCAGCAATAAGCATTAGGCCGATGTGCTGCGGGTTTGCCCAGTCTGAGCGGTACGGTTTTTTTATGCCTTCGGTTAATCCTGCAAAAAGTTGTATTATTTCTGTTCATCAGATTGCAATTCTGCAGGATGCTGTGTATAATAATGCAAATCCCGCCTGCCGGGATGGGACAGATGTGGAGGTTGAGGAAAGATGGAACTGGATGTCATTCGTCAGGCTGACCCTGAAATTGCCGATGCCATCGGCCTGGAGCTGAACCGTCAGCGTACGCATATCGAGCTGATCGCTTCCGAGAACTTTGTTTCTCCTGCCGTGATGGCAGCCATGGGCACCTGCCTGACCAATAAATATGCCGAGGGCTATCCGGGACACCGCTACTATGGCGGCTGCCAGTATGTGGATATTGTGGAGAACCTGGCCCGGGACCGTATCTGCCAGCTGTATGGCGCGGACCATGCCAATGTGCAGCCCCATTCCGGCGCCCAGGCGAACATGGCTGTGTACTTTGCCATGCTGACGCCCGGTGACACCGTGATGGGCATGAACCTGTCCCATGGCGGTCATCTGACCCACGGCTCGCCCGTGAATATGAGCGGCAAGTATTTCAACTTTGTGCCCTATGGCGTCAGTGCCGAGACGGGCCGCATCGATTATGATGAAGTGCTGTCCATTGCGAAGGAATGCAAGCCCAAGCTGATTGTGGCCGGTGCTTCCGCTTATCCCCGCACCATCCATTTTGACAAGCTGCGCGCCATTGCCGATGAGGTGGGCGCGCTGCTGATGGTGGACATGGCCCATATTGCCGGCTTGGTGGCAGCGGGGGAGCATCCCAATCCCGTGCCCTACGCGGATTTTGTGACCACCACCACCCACAAGACCCTGCGCGGCCCCCGCGGCGGCCTGATCCTGTGCAAGGAGCAGTATGCCAAGGCCATCGACAAGGCTATCTTCCCCGGCACCCAGGGCGGCCCGCTGGAGCACATCATCGCGGCCAAGGCGGTCTGCTTCGGTGAAGCCATGAAGCCGGAGTTCAAGGCATACCAGCATCAGATCATCCTGAATGCCAAGGCCATGGAGGAGACCTTCCGCGAGGAAGGTGTGAACATGGTTTCCGGCGGCACGGACAATCACCTGCTGCTGCTGGACTTCACCGGCACCGAGATGACCGGCAAGCTGATGGAAAGCCTGCTGGATCGTGCCAACATTACCGCCAACAAGAACACCGTGCCCAACGAGACCCGCTCCGCCTTTGTGACCAGCGGCATCCGTGTGGGTACGCCCGCCGGTACCAGCCGTGGCCTGAAGGAAGAGGAGTTCCGCCAGGTGGCCCGCTGGATCGCCCGTGTGGCCCGCGAGGGGGAGGCCTGTGTGGATCAGGTCAGGGCGGAGGTGGAGGCCATGATGGCCAACTATCCGCTGTATCCTGAGGTCTGAACCGAATAACGCACATCCGACTCCGGGATCCGGGGTCGGATTTTTTGAAACAATAAAAAAGCAAGTGTTTTGAAGCACTTGCTGCAGATAATCAATCCTCCATATGCAGGCTGCTGAAGGAGCCCAGATCGCCGGTGGCCCAGTGCTTGCGGCAAAGGGAGACATACTGGCTGCTGCCGCCCAGCAGGATCTGGTCGCCTTCCTTGACGACCTTTCCGTTGACGACACGCGCGTTGCAGATGGCCTTTTTGCCGCACCAGCAGATGGTCTTGACCTCCTCGATGGTGTCGGCCCAGGCCATCAGCCACTGACTGCCCTCGAACAGGTTGCCCTGAAAATCGGAGCGCAGCCCATAGGCAATGACGGGCACATTCAGCCGGTCGACCACGTCTACCAGAAATTGCACCTGCACCTTGGTCAGAAACTGCGCTTCGTCGACAATAATGCAGTCATAGTCCTGTATCCGGACGGATGGCAGCTCCTCCATGAATACGCATTCGGTCTTCAGGCCGCAGCGGCTCATCACCGTTCGCTCCCCGTCCCGGTTATCCAGCTGGGGCTTGACCATCAGCACCCGCTGGTTGCGCTCGGTATAGTTGTATTGCACCATGATGGCATTGGCGGTCTTGCTGGAGCCCATCGCTCCATACCGGAAGTAGAGCTTGGCCATCGGAAACGGCCCCCTCTCAGAGAATCAGCTGCGGGAATACGCCCTGCACCTTGGTATCCTTGGCCTGGAAATCCCGGGCCAGATGCTTCTGGGGCTCGGACATGCTGATGAACACGCCGCCGAAGCGGGTGACGCCCTCGGAGCTCATCACCGCCATGCAGCGCTGCAGAAGCACTTTGGCCATGCCCTGCCTGCGGTAGAGCGGCGCGGTATAGATGGCCACCAGCTCACAGGTGGAGCCTGTGCCGGCGATCATGACCTCGCCTACCAGCATGCCGTTCTGCACCATGGCCATGGCATGGAAATGGGGTAGCCGCTGCAGATACTGCAGATAATTGATATCGATATGGGTGATATCGTTATCCCGCAGACGGCGGAGGAAATTCTCCTGCTCCTGCCGGGTATTCAGCGGAACGGGCTCAATGGTACAGCTCATGGGCACACGGCCCTCCCCCTGGGGCAGGAACAGCTGGGCCAGGGATTCACACTGATCCACGGACAGGCCGCTGTTGCGGTACTGCTCGATCATCTGGGTATTCTGGGGATCGACCCGCGTATACAGCCGTGCAGGGGCCGCGCCGTCCCTTTCCCGCAGGATACGGGCCCGGGCAACAATGGCACCCAGCAGCAGATACCACCCCTGGGGCAGACTGTTGATATCAAAATAGATATTGACCGGGCATTCCGGGGATCGGTGGGGGAGGTATTGGTAGATCAGGTAGCCCACGCCGACCTGGGTGCCCAGGTCATCGCTGGCAATGAAAACATCCTCCTGGGGAATGTGATTATACGGTGCCTGGGGGTGGGTAATCTGCATAGAATGACAGGTCCTTTCCAAAGTAAGAGTCAGATATCGGGATCGTCCGTTTTGCGCATGCCGCCGGTTCTTTCCGAGATGATATAGCGGGGACGGGCTTTGACCTCCAGATAGATCTTGCCGATGTATTCGCCGATGACACCCAAAAACATGGCCTGCATGCCGCCGATGAAGCAGACCAGACAGGCGGTGGAGGCCCAGCCATCCACGGTGTTTCCGGTCAGGGCCCGGATGACGATCCATACGATCCCCACCAGGGACAGCAGACTGATGAACAATCCGATAAACGTGATGATGCGGATGGGCTTGACGGACAGGCTGGTGATGCCGTCGAAGGCCAGACCCAGCATCTTGCTCAGGGGATAATGGCTCTCCCCGGCCAGCCGCTCATGGCGCTCATAGCTCACGGAGGTGGACTTGAAGCCGACCAGCGGCACCATGCCCCGCAGATAGAGGTTGACCTCCTTGAAATTGGCGAACTCCTTCAGCACCCGGGCGCTCATCAGACGGTAATCCGCATGATTGTAGACCACCTCCACGCCCATGGCGGAAAGCAGCTTGTAGTAGCCCTGGGCGGTGGCCCGCTTGAAGAAGGTATCGCTGGCCCTGCTGGAGCGGACACCATAAACGATGTCACAGCCGTCCAGATAGGCATCCACCATTTCATCCATGGCGTTCAGGTCATCCTGACCGTCGCAGTCGATGGAGATGGTGATATCGCAGCGCGCGCGGCATTCCATCAGACCGGCCAGCACGGCGTTTTGGTGCCCGCGGTTCCGGCTTTGGGCGATGCCCTGGAAATGCTCGTCGGAGGCGGCCAGATCGCAGATGATCTGCCAGGTATGGTCCTTGCTGCCGTCATTCACAAACAGGATGCGGCTGTCGGGACTGATTTTTTCCGCGTCGATCAGCTGATGCAGCTTGGCCAGAAACATGCCGCTGGTCTGGGGCAGGACCTGCTCCTCGTTATAGCAGGGGATGACAATGTACAGGATCGGTTGCTTCATCTTTCTTACTTCCACAGAGGACGGGGATAGAGGCCGGCCTCAGCCATGGCGGCCAAAGCTTCCTTCACCACGGGCTTGTCCTCCTTGTAGGTCACGCCGTACCACTTGTCATGGCTGGGCAGCAGACGGGCGTCGGCAGTGCCGCCCTTCAGCATATTGCCAACAACAGTCGGCAGGAAATATTCGCCCTTCATGGGATTGGCAGCCAGGGCCTGGTCCAGGAAGGCAGGGAAACCGGCTTCCAGGGCATCCAGCAGACTGGGGGTAAAGCCCCACAGATTCATGCTGACATAGACATCCGGAGACAGCAGCTCGTAGTGGGTGCCGTCCTCGGTGAACAGGGGGCCGTCGCAGGTGCTGATGATGTGGGTGCGCTCGCAGATGGAAACCAAATTGTTGTCGGCATCCGTGGTGCAGACGCCGCGGGCTACATGACCGTTGTCCGTCACGGTGTTCTTCAGCAGGTAGCCCACCATCATGTAATGCTTGCGCTCGTCATCCTGTGCGTCTTTCAGGAAGTCATAGGCGGTGCGGAAGGCATCCACGCCGTAGTAATCATCCGCGTTGACCACGCAGAAGGGTGCGTCGATCAGCTCCTTGCAGCACAGCACGGCATGACCGGTGCCCCAGGGCTTGGTGCGTCCTTCAGGAACGGTATAGGGGGCGGGCAGCTTGTCCAGCTGCTGGAAGGCGTAGCGCACCTCCATATAGGGCTCCACCCGGCTGCCGACCAGGGCCTTGAAGTCGGCTTCGATCTCATGCTTGATCAGGAAGATGACCCGCTTGAAGCCGGCGCGCTTGGCGTCGTACACGGAATAATGGAGAATGGCCTCGCCATCGGGCCCGACGGGGTCCATCTGCTTCAAACCGCCATAGCGGCTGCCCATGCCGGCAGCCATCACCAGAAGGATCGGTTCCTTGTTCATAGCAATGTTCCTCCGAAATCAATTGTTGTATTCAATGGTCTCCTGATAGGCCTTGTAGGTGGATTTGCACAGCAGCTCCCGCTTGATCTCCTTGCCGTTCTGGTACCAGACCTTGTAGGTCTCCCACACGCTGCCGTTGCGGGCGCTGACGGTGGTTTGCTGGGTGCCGCTGGGGAGCTCCTCGTTCAGTACATATTTGGGATCACTGGGGGCGATCAGCGTCTGCACCTTGATGCTCTCCAGGTCGATGGTAATGCCGTCGCCCAGGCTGTAGCCATAGATGGAAACCGTTACCTTGCGATTGCTGTAGGAGGCGACGATATAGATCGGGTAGTCCGTGTTGTTGGCGAACTGGAAATCCAGGCCGGGCCAGTTGACGGTGGCATCCATGCCCTCGGTCACATAGCTGCTGGGCCAGGCATGAGGACTGCGGGTGACGATCTAAAGATTGGCCCGGGCCACGGCATTGAACAGGGTGGAGCTGGTCTGGCAGACGCCGCCGCCGACCTCGGGCTTGCTCTGGCCGCCGGAGATAGCATTGGCTTCCTTATAGCCCTTCTCGGCGGTGCGCTGTCCGGTGGCCTGATTGAAGGAGAAGGTCTCTCCCGGCTGCACCACCACGCCGTTGATGGCCTCCGCGGACAGACGGACATTGGTGTTGCGGTTGTCGTTCTTGGTGGTGGTGGTGGTGTAGGTGGAGACGCACACCAGGTTGTTCATCAGCTCCGCCTTGGTCACGGAAGGAAGCACGGTGACGGTATCCATCACGATGGT
>R14__coassemble_679_pt1 | contig 21483 bp, 37 predicted proteins | sample R14__metabat2_high_PE_026 | metagenome-assembled genome bin R14 | reverse complement strand
AAAAACCGCCCCCCGGAATCAACTCCCGGGAGGCGGTTTTGTATGCGTAGGGAAATCAGCCCTGCTTCTGCTTATGCTTGGGATTCTCGCAGATGACCATGACCTTGCCCTTGCGCTTGATGATCTTGCACTTCTCGCAGATCGGCTTGACAGACGGCCTCACTTTCATGATGGTCTCCTCCTTCTTGTCGCCCGGCTCCGCGAAGCGCGGTGCCTTTGGGTTCACTGTTCAACAGGCCCTTGCGGACCTCAGGGATCGTTTGCTCAGTTCTTGCTGCGCCAGGTGATCCGGCCGCGGGTCAGATCATAGGGCGAAAGCTCGATGGTTACCTTATCACCGGGATAGATGCGGATGAAGTTCTGACGCATCTTGCCGGAGATATGAGCCATAATCTGGTGTCCGTTGGGCAGCTCCACACGGAACATGGCGTTGGGCAGGGCCTCAACGACCTTGCCTTCCATTTCAATGACATCGTCCTTGGACAAGTGATTCGTCCTCCTTGTACTGGGTCCGCCGTTCAGAACGGCAGCTCCTCAGCATCTGCGGCCTCTTCTTCCTTGGGGCACAGCGACTGTTCCAGGCCGAGCCCGTTGTCATTCAGGAACTTGCGGATGGTGGCATCCTGAAGCTGATTGCGTTCCCGCAGCGTCTCCAGCTCACCCATCAGCACAGGCTTCGGTTTCAGATGTTTGATCTTTTTCTTCTTCGGATGGTCCAGCTTGCGGGTCAGGCCGTCGGCCATCATCACAAACTGGTCATCCAGCACCTGCAGGATGATGAAATACCTGCCGGCGTCCCGCCCCTGTGTGGAGCGTACAGCCCGGCCGGCCTCCATGGAGAGGCGATCCATTACGCTTCCTCCTCCCAGACAAAGTCCGGGTAAGTGAGCAGCTCCGGCAGTCCTTCCCCGATGGCCAGGGTATGTTCATAATGCGAGCAGAGGCTGTGGTCGCGGGTCCGCACGGTCCAGCCGTCATCTCCGGTGGTAATGCGCCAGTCGCCCGCGGAAATCATGGGCTCGATGGCGATCACCATGCCCTTGCGCAGCCGCAGGCCGCGTCCGGGCAAACCGAAGTTGTACACTGCCGGGTCCTCGTGCATCTCGCGTCCGATGCCATGACCGGTCAGGTCGCGGATCACACCGCAGCCCTGACTCTCCGCCAGGGTCTGGCAGGCATGGCCCACGTCTCCCAGGCGGTTGCCCACCCGGGCCTGACGCGCTTCCTCAAAGAAGCAGCGCTCGGTCAGATCGATCAGCCGCTGCGCTTCGTCGCTGATCTCGCCCACGCCCACCGTCAGCGCGCTGTCGGCCTGCCAGCCATCCAGGATCAGACCGCAGTCGATCGAGAGGATCTGGCCTTCCTTCAGCACTTCCTTGTCAGAGGGGATCCCGTGCACCACCTTGTCGTCCACGGACGCGCAGATGGAAGCGGGGAAGCCTTCATACCCAAGGAAAGAGGGGACAGCATGGTTTTTGCGGATCAGCTGCTCGGCATACACGTCCAGCGCGGCGGTGGTGACCCCCGGCTTCACGGCAGCCTTGACCTTCTGCAGCACCTCATAGAGGAGCGCTCCGGACACGCGCATCTTCGCGATCTGATCAGGATTCTTTAAGCTAATCATTCATTAACTCCCAGGGTCTTCAGGATGGAGTGGAAGATCACATCCATGTCCTGCGCACCGTCGATCGTCCGGAGCAGGCCCTTCTTCTGGTAGAAGTCCACCAGCGGAGCAGTCTGTTCGTGATATACATTCAGGCGGCTCAGTACCGTCTCGGCGTTGTCGTCCGCACGCTGGACCAGCTTGTCGCCGCAGTTGGCGCAGTTGGTCTTGTCCTTCAGCATGGACACGTGGTAGGTGGCACCGCACTTCAGGCACACGCGGCGGCCGCTCAGGCGGTTGATGATATGCTCATCCGGCACGCTCAGCTCGATCACCGCGTCCATCTTGGCAATGCCCTCCAGCGCCTCGGCCTGGGGGACCGTACGGGGGAAGCCGTCCAGAATGTAGCCGTTCTTCGCGTCGTCCTGGGCCAGGCGATCCCGCACAATGTCGATGATCACTTCGTCAGGAACCAGCTGTCCGGCATCGATGAAGGATTTTGCCTTGATCCCGGTGGGTGTCTGCTCCTTGATGGCACGGCGCAGGATATCGCCCGTGGATATCTGGGGAATGTTCAGCGCGGCGCAGATGCGCTGGGCCTGGGTTCCCTTGCCCGCACCTGGAGGTCCCAGAAAGATGATGTTCATTCTGTGACTCCTTTCAATCATTCAAAATCCCGTTTGGACGTAAAGTCCATGCACCGAACCGTTCCCGGCCCGGTGCATGGCGCTCAGGGTCTTACATGAAGCCGCCCTTTTCCACATCCATGTCCACGCCGCGGATGCTCATCTCACCCTGGACCGCGCGGATGGTCTCGAGGGCCACGGACACGGCGATCAGAATGGAGGAAGCAGCGAAGGGAACGGACTGGTTCAGGCTGCGGGTCAGCAGGGAGGGGATCGCGCTCAGGATCGCCAGATACAGGGCCGCGAACAGGTTCAAACGGTTCACGGTGTTCTTCAGATACTGATACGTGTTCTTGCCGCGCTGGCCGGGGATGGTCGCGCCCTGCATCTGCAGCTGCTCAGCCTGCTTCTTGGGGTCGAAGCTGATGCTGCTGTAGAAGAAGGTGAAGGCGATGATCAGCAGGGCAGTGATCAGGATATACAGGGTGCTGCCGCTGCTCATGTTGGCCTGCCACCACTGGGCGAAGCCGGAGGAGTAGTCGCTGTCGCACAGGGCCACGATCGTTCCGGGGAACGCCATGAAGCTGTAGGCGAAGATCAGGGGCAGAACGCCCACGCTCACGACCTTCAGGGTCATGCGGGTGTTCTGACCGCCGTACACACGGCGACCACGGGTCTGCTTGGAGATCATCAGGGGGATGCGGCGCTCGCCCAGCTCCACATAGGTCACACACATGGTCAGGATGATGGCCAGGGCCAGGATGATCAGGGTGTTGACGAAGCCGGAGGTGGTGGTGGCGGAGGTGAAGCCGCTGACCACGCCGTTGAACAGGTTGCTGATGATACCCACAAAGATCAGCAGGGAAATGCCGTTGCCCAGGCCCTTCTCGGTGATGCGTTCACCCTGCCACATGGCGAAGGCGGTGCCGCCGGCCATGCTCAGGCCCACCAGGATGTAGTTCAGGGCGCCGGACTTGATGTAGCCCAGACCAGCCACCAGACCGATGGCCTGCAGTGCAGCCAGACCCACGGTCACATAGCGGGTGATACGGGCGATCTTCTCACGACCCTGGCCGCTCTCATCATTCTGCATCCGCTCCAGGGCCGGGATGGCGATGGTCAGCAGCTGCATAATAATGGAAGAGTTGATGTAGGGCGTAATGCCCATGGCCATGATGGTCATCTGGGAGAAGGCGTTACCGGTCATCATGTTCACCAGCTCCAGCAGGGGCAGGGAAGAGGCGCCGGTCGCGCTGTTCAGCGCAGCCTTATCGATGCCGGGTGCCGGAATGACCGACACCAGGCGATAAAGCAGCAGCATGAGGAAGGTGTAGATGATCTTTTTACGGATCTCTTCGGTCTTCCAGATCTTACGAAGGTTCTCCACCATCTCAGATCACCTCGGCTTTCCCGCCGAGTGCCTCGATCTTTTCTTTTGCGGAGGCGGTGAACTTGGCGGCCTTGACAGTCAGCTTCTTGGTCAGCTCACCGTTGCCCATGATCTTCACGCCGCCCATTTCCTTCTTGACGATACCGGCAGCCTTCAGAGCATCGACATCAACGACGGCGCCGTCCTCAAAGATCTCCAGACGCTCGACATTGACGGCGGCATAATCCGTACCGAAAATGTTGGTGAAGCCCTTCTTGGGGACGCGGCGATACAGGGGCATCTGGCCGCCCTCAAAGCCGGGGCGCTTGCCGCCGCCGGAACGAGCCTTGGCGCCCTTATGGCCCTTGCCGGAGGTCTTGCCCAGGCCGGAACCTACGCCGCGGCCCAGACGCTTTTCAGCGGTGGTGGAGCCTTCGGCGGGATGCAGCTCATGCAGTTTCATCGGGGATTCCCTCCTTTACTCGTTCACTTCTTCGACCTTCACCATGTGCTTCACGGCGAAGATCTGGCCGCGGATGGCGGCATTGTCGGGCTGGGTCACGGTCTGACCCACCTTGCGCAGGCCCAGCGCGGCCACGGTGGCGCGATGCTTGGGCAGGCTGCCGGCAGGAGACTTAACCAGCGTAATATTCAGCTTCATACTCTGTTCCTCCTTAGCCCAGCAGCTCTTCCACAGTCTTGCCGCGCATCTTGGCGACTTCCTCGGCACTGCGCAGGGAAGCCAGCGCAGCCAGGGTAGCCTTGGCCATGTTGATGGGGTTGTTGGTGCCGAAGGACTTGGTACGCACGTCCTTCACACCGGCCATCTCCAGCACAGCACGGGCGGCGCCGCCGGCGATCAGGCCGGTGCCTTCGGGAGCGGGGAGCAGGACCACCTTGCAGGTGGAGTAGTAGCCGATCGCGTCATGGGGGATGGTGGTGCCGTTCATGGGCACGGTCACAAGGGCCTTCTTGGCATCCTCAGTCGCCTTGCGGACGGCTTCGGGAACTTCCACGGCCTTGCCCATGCCGCAGCCAACGCGGCCCTTCTCATCGCCAACGACCACCAGAGCGGAGAACCGTGCATTACGGCCGCCCTTCACAGTCTTGGACACGCGGTTGAGCGCAACCATTCTGTCCTTGAATTCGCTTACCTGTTCGTAGCGTTGCATGATGCTTGTCCTCCTCTCTTAGAAATCAAGGCCTGCCTCGCGGGCGCCTGCGGCAACCTCTGCCACACGACCCGTGTACACATAGCCGCCGCGGTCGAAGACCACGGTATCGATGCCGGCCTGCTTGGCGCGCTCGCCCAGGAGCTTGCCCACCAGCTTGGCGGCTTCCTTCTTGGTGCTCTCATCCAGCTGGCCCTTCAGCTGGGGATCCAGCGTGCTGGCGCTCACCAGGGTCACGCCCTTGGTGTCGTCAATGATCTGGGCCTGGATGTGCTTGTTGCTGCGGTAGACGCTCAGACGCGGCATTTCGGAAGTGCCGCTGATCTTTTTGCGTACACGTGCATGACGGATCACGCGGATCTCATTACGGTCACGCTTCTTGAACATATGCAGTCACTCCCTCTCTTACTTCTTACCGGTCTTGCCTTCCTTGCGGCGGATGTGCTCATCCACATACTTGATGCCCTTGCCCAGGTAGGGTTCGGGCTTGCGGACGGCACGGATATCGGCGGCCAGATTGCCGACGACCTGCTTGTCGGGACCCTTGACCACGATGGTGTTCTGGTTGGGGGTCTCGAAGCTCACGCCTTCGGGAGCGTCAAAGATCACAGGGTGAGAGAAACCGATATTCAGGGTCAGCTTCTTGCCGGCAGGCTTGTCAGCCTCGGCACGATAGCCGGTACCCACCAGCTCCAGGCTCTTGCTGAAGCCCTCGCTCACACCCACGACCATGTTGTGGATGAGCGCGCGATACAGGCCGTGGAAGGCCTTGTTCTGCTTGACATCATTGGGGCGCTCGAGGGTAACCACGTTGCCCTCCTGCTTCACAGTGATGATGGGATTCACCTTCTGGGTCAGGGTGCCCTTGGGACCCTTGACCGTTACGGTGTTGTCATCGCTCACAGTGACCGTCACGCCCGCGGGGACAGTGATCGGAAGTCTTCCGATACGAGACATAATCGCACCTCCTAAGCGTGTCGGTTACCAGATGTAGGCGAGCACTTCGCCGCCGATCTGAGCCTTGCGGGCTTCCTTGTCAGTCATCAGACCCTTGCTGGTGCTGATGATGGCAATGCCCAGGCCGCCCAGAACCTTGGGCAGCTCCTCATAACGGGCATACACACGCAGGCCGGGCTTGCTGATGCGCTTCAGACCGGCGATGACGGGCGTCTGCTTGCCGTTAACATACTTCAGGGTGATCTTGATGGAACCCTGCAAACCGTCGTCGATATTCTCAACGCCCTTGATATAGCCCTCGTTCAGCAGGATCTTGGCAATGGCCTTCTTCGTGTTGCTGGCGGGCATCACCACATCATCATGACGGGCGACCTGGGCATTGCGGATGCGGGTGAGCATATCGGCAATGGGATCATTCACAACCATGGTGGAACCTCCTTCCGTTCTTCTCCCCGCTTACCAGCTGGCCTTGCGGACACCGGGGATTTGGCCCTTATAGGCCAGCTCTCTGAAGCAGATACGGCATACACCGTAGCGGCGCAGCACAGAGTGCGGACGGCCGCACAGGCGGCAGCGGGTGTACGCGCGAGTGGAGAACTTGGGTTCCCTCGCCTGCTTGAGTTTCATGCTCAACTTTGCCACTTTGCGTTCCTCCTTACATTACGCCTTCTCGAAAGGCATACCCAGTGCGGACAGCAGCTCTTTGCACTCTTCATCGGTATTGGCGGTGGTCACGAAGATCATTTCCATACCGCGGATCTTCTCCACCTTGTCATACTCGATTTCGGGGAAGAGCAGCTGCTCCTGGATGCCCAGGGCGTAGTTGCCGCGGCCGTCGAAGGCCTTGGCGCTCACGCCGCGGAAGTCGCGCACGCGGGGCAGCGCAACAGAGACGAGCTTGTCCATGAACTCCTCCATCCGGGCGCCGCGCAGGGTGACCTTGGCACCCACGTTCTGGCCTTCACGGACTTTGAAGTTAGCGATGGACTTCTTGGCCTTGGTGACCATGGGCTTCTGGCCGGCGATGGCGGTGAGTTCATTCACGGCCATTTCCATTGCCTTGGCGTTGTCCTTGCAGTCGCCCAGGCCCATGTTGATCACGATCTTGCTGAGCTTCGGAACCTGCATGGGGTTCTTGTAGCCGAACTTCTGCTGCAAAGCAGGAACAGCCTCGGCCAGGTACTTTTCGTGGATACGAGTAGCCATTTGGCGTTTCCTCCTTTATCAGTCAATTTCCGCGCTGCACTTCTTGCAGGTGCGGATCATCTTGCGGGTCTGCTTGCCATTCTCCTCGACCATGCTCACCTTGTGGGCAACGCGGGTGGCCTTGCCGCACTTGGGGCACAGCAGCATCACGTTGCTGGCGTCGATGGGCAGCTCCTTGTGGACGATGCCGCCGGGCTGCATGGCATTGCGGGCCTTCTGGTGCTTGGTCACCACATTCACACCCTCCACGGTCACACGGCCGAGCTTGGGGAATGCAGCGGTGATCTTGCCCTTCTTGCCCTTGTCCTTGCCGGAGATGACAACGACCTGGTCGTTCGTCTTCACATGCATATCGTTTCTGCCTCCTTACAGCACTTCGGGAGCCAGGGAGACGATCTTCATGAAGTCCTTCTCGCGCAGCTCACGGGCAACAGGTCCAAAGATGCGGGTGCCGCGGGGCAGCTTCGCATCATTGATAATCACGGCAGCGTTGTCATCAAACTTGATGTAGCTGCCGTCGGGACGGCGCTTATTCTTGCGCATACGGACGATGACGGCCTTGACCACGTCGCCCTTCTTCACAGTGCCGCCGGGAGTAGCGCTCTTCACGCTCGCCACGATGACATCACCGATGGAGCCATCACGACGGAAAGAACCGCCCAGCACACGGATGCACATGATTTCCTTGGCGCCGGAGTTGTCGGCGACCTTAAGCCGGGTTTGCGGCTGAATCATATTGGGTTTTCCTCCTTCTTGACAGCTTACTTGGCCTTCTCGATGATCTCGACCAGGCGCCAGCGCTTGTCATGGCTCAGCGGGCGGGTCTCCATCACGCGGATGGTGTCGCCTACACCGCACTCATTGTTCTCGTCATGGACCTTCAGCTTGCTGGTCTGGTTCATGATCTTGCCGTACAGGGGATGACGAACGCGGGTCTTGATCTGGATGACGCAGGTCTTGTCCATCTTGTCGCTGACGACCACGCCAATACGGGTCTTGCGCAGACCGCGCTCGGTATTCTTAACTTCAGACATTGAAGCGACTGCCTCCTTTCAAGTACATTACGCCTGCTTCTGACGCAGAACGGTCTTCACGCGGGCAATATCACGCTTCACATTGGTGATCTGCACGGTGTTCTGCAGCTGACCGGTAGCGAGCTGGAAACGAAGGGTGAACAGTTCCTTCTTCAGCTCATCGACCTTGGCGGTCAGCTGTTCGGGGGTCATAGCGTTCAGTTCATTGGCCTTCATTACTCTTCACCACCCGCTTCAGTCGTCGCCACGTTGGCGCGCGTAATGATCTTGGTCTTCAGGGGCAGCTTGTGGCCGGCCAGACGCAGTGCCTCGCGGGCGGCGTCCTCGGGCACGTCCTTGATCTCGAACAGGACGCGGCCGGGCTTGACCACGGCGACCCAGTACTCGGGAGAGCCCTTGCCGGAACCCATGCGGGTCTCAGCAGGCTTCTCGGTCACGGGCTTGTCGGGGAAAATCTTGATCCAGACCTGGCCGCCACGCTTGGTGTAACGGGTCAGGGCCACACGGGCAGCCTCGATCTGCTGGCTGGTAACCCAGCAGGGCTCGGTGGCCACCAGGCCGTAATCACCGTAAGCCAGGAAATTGCCGCGATGGGCTTCGCCCTTCATGCGGCCGCGGAACACCTTGCGGCGCTTCACTCTCTTCGGCATCAGCATAGGTTACTTAACCTCCTTCGCCACAGGGGCCTTCTTGGCCTTGGGCAGGATCTGGCCCTTGTAGATCCAGACCTTCACACCCAGACGGCCATAGGTGGTCTTGGCTTCAGCGAAGCCATAGTCGATGTTGGCACGCAGGGTCTGCAGCGGAATGGAGCCCTCGTGATAATGCTCGCTGCGGGCGATATCGGCGCCGCCGATACGGCCGCTCAGCGCGGTCTTGATACCCTTCACGTTCGGCAGCTTCATCGCGCGCTGGATGGACTGCTTCATGGCACGGCGGAAGCCGATGCGCTTCTCCAGCTGCTGGGCGATGTTCTCAGCCACCAGCTGGGCATCCGCGTCGGGAGACTTGATCTCCATCACGTTGATGTGCACATTCTTGCCCAGGAAAGCGGCCACATCCTGCTTCAGCTTCTCGATGTTGGCGCCCTTGGGTCCGATGATCAGGCCGGGCTTGGAGGTGAAGATGTTCACCGTCACGGTCTGAGCGGTGCGCTCAATGTCGATCTTGCTGATGCCGATGGCGTCATACTTCTTCTTCAGCATGTCCTTGAGCATGTTGCGAAGCTTGTAGTCTTCCACCAGGTTATTGGCGAAATCCTTCTTATCGGCGTACCAGCGGCTGCTCCAGTCGAAGACAACGCCGACGCGTGCGCCATGGGGATTGACTTTCTGACCCATGTTTATCCTCCTTCGCCTTACTCGGCCTTCTGGTCCAGCACCACAGAGATGTGGCTGGTGCGCTTGAGCATCGGGGACGCGCTGCCCTTGCTGCGGGCAACGAAGCGCTTCAGCGTGGGGCCGGGGTTGGCATACACTTCAGCAACATAGAGGTCCTTGGCGTTCAGCTCCTGGTTGTTCACGGCGTTGGCCACGGCGCTGTTCAGCACCTTCAGCACAACGGGAGCAGCTGCCTTGGGGGTGTAGGTCAGGATAGCCTTGGCCTCATCCACACTCTTGCCGCGGATCAGATCGATCACGATCTTCACCTTGCGGGAGGAGATGCGGACGTACTTGGCATGAGCCTGCGGACGCTTGTCAGCGTTTGCGCGACGGGCTGCCGTCTTTTCCTTGGAACGGGTTGCCATGTCGTATCAACTCCTCTCGTGATTATTTGCGGGCCGTCGCCTTGTCACCGGCGTGGCCGCGGAACGTACGGGTGGGGGCGAACTCGCCCAGCTTGTGGCCGACCATATCCTCCGTCACATAAACCGGCACGTGCTTGCGGCCGTCGTGAACAGCGATGGTATGACCGACAAATTCCGGGAAGATGGTAGAGGACCTGGACCAGGTCTTCAGCACAGCCTTCTTGCCGGAAGCATTCATTTCCTGCACACGCTTCATCAGCGCTGCTTCTACATAGGGGCCCTTCTTAACAGAACGACTCATGAATTAGCTGCCTCCTTCCTATGGGATGCGCGATTACTTGTCGTTAGCGCGCTTGATGATCATCTTGTTGGAGTACTTCTTATGCTTCCTGGTCTTGTAACCCAGAGCGGGCTTACCCCAGGGAGTCACAGGAGCGGGCATACCGACGGGGCTCTTGCCCTCGCCGCCGCCATGGGGATGGTCGTTGGGGTTCATGACCACGCCGCGGACGGTGGGACGGATGCCCATGTGGCGAACGCGGCCGGCCTTGCCCAGGCGCACATTCTCGTGGTCGGTGTTGCCCACAGTGCCGATGGTCGCCATGGCGTCCAGGGGCAGCTTGCGCATCTCACCGGAAGGCAGACGAACCGTTGCGAAGCCGTTCTCCTTGGCCATCAGCTGCGCGCTGATACCGGCGGAACGGACCAGCTGGCCGCCGCGGCCGGGCTTGATCTCCAGGTTGTGTACCAGGGTACCAACGGGGATCGCGTTGAAGGGCAGGGCGTTGCCGGGCTTGATGTCGGCGTTTTCGCCGGCCATCACGGTGTCGCCCACCTTCAGGCCGATGGGAGCCAGGATGTAGCGCTTCTCGCCGTCAGCGTAGTTCAGCAGAGCGATGAAAGCGGTGCGGTTGGGGTCATACTCGATGGTGGCCACCTTGGCAGGCACGTTCAGCTTGTTGCGCTTGAAGTCGATCACGCGGTACTTGATCTTGTTGCCGCCGCCCTGATGACGGACGGTGATCTTGCCCTGATTGTTGCGGCCGGCGTTCTTCTTCAGATACTCGCACAGGCTCTTCTCAGGGGTCTTGGTGGTAATTTCCTCATAGGTCAGAACCGACATAAAGCGCCGGGCGGGCGAAGTCGGCTTATACTGACGAGTAGCCATTGTTCAGGTCCTCCCTTTCGCTTTACTGATCCATGCCCTCGAAGAACTTGATGGGCTTGCTGTCTTCCTTCAGGGTGACATAAGCCTTCTTGATCTCGGGGGTACGGCCGGAATAACGGCCCTGGCGCTTGATCTTGCCCAGGGTGCGGACAGTGTTCACGCTGGCGACCTTCACGCCGTCCTCAGCGAACACGGTCTCCACAGCGGTCTTGATCTCGCTCTTGGTGGCATCGATGGCCACTTCGAAGATGTACTTCTTGTCGGCGATGCCTTCGTAGCCCTTTTCGGTGAGGACGGGGCGCTTGATGATATCATAAGGGGACTTCATTAGGCGTACACCTCCTCAACAGCTTCCACAGCAGCCTTGGTCAGCACGACCTTGTGAGCGTTCAGCACGTCGTAGACGTTCAGGGTGTTCACATAGGTGGTAGCGGCCTCAGCCAGGTTGGCGGTGGCGCGGACGACCTTCTCTTCGGGAGCAGGCAGCACCACCAGGGCCTTACGGGTGGCACCCAGCTTGGTGAGCACATCGGCCATCAGCTTGGTCTTGCCTTCCTTCAGGTTCAGCTCGTCCACCACGATGATGTCACCATCATTCAGCTTGCTGGTCATAGCGGACTTGAAGGCCAGGCGGCGCACCTTCTTGGGCACGTTGATCACATAGTCACGGGGCTTGGGGGCGAACACCACACCGCCGTGGGTGAACTGGGGAGCGCGGTTGCCATGATGGCGAGCGTTGCCGGTACCCTTCTGACGGTAGATCTTACGACCGCCTCCGCGGACTTCGCCACGGGTCCTGGCACTCTGGGTGCCCTGACGCTGAGCGGCCAGATAGGAACGGACGACGAGGTGCATGGCAGCAACATTGATCTCAGAAGCGAAGATCTCTTCGCTCAGTTCAATCGCGCCGACGACCTTGCCTTCCATATTATACAGGTCAGTCTTAGGCATGTTACATTATCCTCCTTGTCCGGCTCACTTCACAGTGTCGCGAATGACGAGCAGACCTTCGTTGGGGCCGGGCACAGCGCCCTTGACCAGCAGCAGGTTGCGCTCGGCATCGATGCTGACCACTTCCAGGTTCTGGATGGTGGTCTTCTCCACGCCGTAATGGCCGCTCATGTGCTTGTTCTTGAACACGCGGCTGGGGTCAGAGTTTGCACTCATGGAACCCACGATACGGTGGGACTTGGAGCCGTGGCCCATGGGGCCGGTGTGCTGGGACCAGCGGTAGATGGCGCCGGTGTAGCCATGGCCCTTGCTGGTGCCGGTGATGTCGATGCGGTCGCCCTGGGCGAACTGCTCAACGGTCAGCTTGTCGCCGACATTGTACTGGGCGCAGTCGTCGAAGCGGAACTCGCGCAGATAGCGCAGGGGCTCGACGCCGGCCTTCTTCAGGTGGCCGAGTTCAGGCTTGGTCATCAGCTTGTTTGCGCGGGCTTCGGTCATGGCACCAAAGCCAACCTGAACAGCAGTATAGCCATCGGATTCAACAGTCTTGGTCTGCACCACGGTGCAGGGGCCCGCTTCGATCACGGTGACAGGAACCAGACGGCCGTCTTCGGTAAAGACCTGCGTCATGCCGATCTTCTTACCAACGATCGCTTTCTTCATTGTGTTTGTTCCTCCTGCCTTACAGCTTCATTTCGATTTCGACACCAGCAGGAAGATCAAGCTTCATCATGGCGTCCACCGTCTTGGGGGTGGGGTTGATGATGTCGATCAGTCGCTTGTGGGTGCGGCGCTCGAACTGCTCACGGCTGTCCTTGTACTTGTGCGTTGCGCGCAGCACGGTCACGATCTCCTTCTCCGTGGGGAGCGGGATCGGGCCGGAGACACGGGCACCGGTACGCTTAGCGGTTTCGACGATCCGCTGAGCGGAATGGTCGATCAGGTTGTGCTCATAGGACTTGAGCTTGATACGGATCTTTGAGTTGGCCAAGTTCGTTTACCTCCTTGATCGTCTCGTGTGTACACTCAGGCAGCCCACTGCAGGTGCAGGCCTGCCCGGTACGGCGAGTCCGTCGCCCGATTTCCGGGCTGGTCCACGGTAATTACCCGACTGGCCGGTCGGCAACTTACCGCTTCATCCCTGAACAGACAACGGACCTATTATAGACCATCTTTACCGATTTTGCAAGCCCTTTTCGAAATTTATTTTACGGAATTTTAACTTTTTCAAAACCCGCAAACCCTTGATTTTTCAGGCTTTCCGGCCCTTGGCATCTAACCACGTGCTCTGGCGTTTCTTCATTTTTGATTTTTCCCGGAAATCCGGGTTTCAAAAAAATATTTTCAATTTTCGCGATTCATCCAATCCGCTCCGCAAGCGCCTTTGCTCCGCATTTTATGCACACCCCGTCGTGTGTTTCTTCACGGAGCGTGATTTGTGTAAGCTCTTTCATGCCGGGTTTATAAGAAAAATCCCGCGGCAATGGTCTGACCTTTGATTTTCCGGCAAGACCGAACCCGGGAACTCCGGTTGAAATCATCAGCCCAGGCCAGCACAGGACACTTTGTTTTTTCCCTTAGTCTCTGACAGACGCAATGCTTTTTGTATTGCAAATCGTATTTTGCCGTGATAAGATAAGATTAAAAGGAGTGGCAGATGAACATGGCGAAGATGACTATGAATGAAATAACCGCAGAGCTTTCGCAAGCTGAAAAGGCCGAAATTGAAACAGCCGCGGCACTCCCTGTCGTTTTTGATGAGGAAAGTCCGGAAATGACAGCGGAAATGCTATTGCAGTTCAAACGGATGACGCCCTGATCCGCAAATGCCTGTGACAGACGCAAAACAGGCGGGCAGCTCCTTGCAAGCTGTCCGCCCGTTTGTTTTTATCTTCTGATCAGTAGGATCCGGTAACCAGCGTCGTGCCGTCCGCGAAGTAAGTGGTGGTCTTGCCGGACTCATCCGTTTCCTGCATGGACTGAGGCACGCTGATGAAGGGCTTGAAGGGAAGCTCGAACACGAGCTCTTCTTCGTTCTGGGCACCGCCGGTAACCATTTCCAGTTCCTTGTTCGTCATTTCCAGTTTCATTGTCTTATTCCTCCTCGCCGCTTGGGCGTTTCACTTTCGTTTGTGTAGCTCCTTGCTACGGTCACAGTATAGCGCATGGGCTGCGGAGGATAAACAAAAACGGAAGAAGGATACGCGGGGCTATTCCGCCGAAGGGGAGGAATACAGGAGCGTTGCCCTGATTTTTGCTCTCACCAGACTTCTCTGCCGACTGGTGCGCCCCATTCGGTCTCCGGACTGAGATTCAGCCGGCCTCCGTAAGCCGCTGCCCGCTGCCGCAGTGTTCTGTGCTCAAAGCACCGTTTCGCGGCCTCCACCGGAACCTTCTTCTCCGTGGTGACTTCATTCTATTTCTACACGCTCGGATGCCGCATGGTTGTTTTTTCCATCATGCGCTCTCCTCCTGTTTGTTTCTCAAGATCACACCGGCCGATTGACAGCCGGTGCTTTCTGTGTTACAATAGCAGTGTCGATGCGGTTTTAGTGTTCGCCGCGTTCGGCGTTGTTACCACGCGGGAGCTGGCACTCCCGGGTGGTTTCTTTTTCTTCGTCAGACATCATATGCTCCACATCGCGCTTGGCGCTGCGGAGGTAGGCAGCGGCAGCAATGACCGCGGCACCTACATGGATCAGAATCCAAAGTACGCTCTTCACAACGGCTCACCTCCTTCCCTGGCCAACCCGGCCGGTCCATTGGTGAAACCGTTTGCACTGCGTCTCGCAACCCAGACAACGGCATCATAGCAAATGTTTCCGCCACTGTCAACGGAGAACAGTTACCAAAGAGGCTCCCTCTCCGAGGGAGCTGTCAGCGAAGCTGACTGAGGGAGTTCCCGCGGCCGAAGCCGCCCTTCCCCTTTAGGGGAAGGTGCCGAGCGAACGCGAGGCGGATGAGGTCGCCCCAGTCAGGCAGCAAGGAGATTTCGCGCCTGCGGGCGCGACCAGGGCTTTCCGATCGCCCTGGACCTTCGGCCATGCGTTTACTTGTTTCGTGTTGGCAGCAACCTCATCTGCCCTTCGGGCACCTTCCCCTGAAGGGGAAGGTCTGGTTACTCAGCTCAGTATCCAAAAGGCTCCCTCTCCGAGGGAGCTGTCAGCGAAGCTGACTGAGGGAGTTCCCACGGCGACAGCTCCCAGAAAAGCCCTCTCAGTCGCTGCGGCGACAGCTCCCCCAAAGGGGGAGCCTAGGGGGAGAGCATGCGGGAGCAAGCAACCCAAAGGCTCCCTCTCCGAGGGAGCTGTCAGCGAAGCTGACTGAGGGAGTTCCCACGGCCTCCGCACCAGAGAGGTTTTTCTTTACTTTCCGCCCCGTCCATGTTACAATCAACCCAGAGAAAAAACGATGGAGGTTCTGCCTATGCCTGCATATTCTGAGTTGTATCCTGTGAACAATGCCTGCCGCACCGCGCAGCTGCTGGACGGTCTGTGGCGCTTCCGGTTCGATCCGGAGGGTGTGGGGGAGAAGGAGGGCTGGCCGGCGAAGGGACTGCCGGAGGCGATCAGCATGGCGGTGCCTGCTTCCTTCTGCGATCTGTTCACCACCCGGGAGGAGCGCGACTACTGCGGCGACTTCTGGTATGAGACGGAGTTCTGGCTGCCCAAGGCAAACGAGGGCACCCGGCAGTACATCCGCTTCGGCAGCGCCACCCACCGCTGCACCGTGTACTGCAACGGCGTGAAGGTGGCCGAGCACGTGGGCGGCTTCCTGCCCGTGGTGGCGGAGGTCACCGGCGTAGCCCTGGCGGGGCAGGCCAACCGGCTGGTGGTGAAGGTGAACAACCAGCTGGATGAGGTCAACATCCCCTGCGGTGCCACCCAGGTGCTGCCGGACGGCCGCAAGCTGGCCCGGGGCTACTTTGATTTCTACAACTATTCCGGCATCCATCGCAGCGTCTGGCTGGTGACGACCCCGGCCGAGGCGATCCAGGATTACAGCGTGACCTATGAACTGCAGGGAGCGGACGCCCTGGTGCACTACAGCGTGCAGGCAGACGGGGAGCAGCCGGTCTCGGTGGCGCTGAAGGACGCCCAGGGCGTGACCGTAGCCGTGGGCATCGGCAGGGAAGGCACTCTCACCGTGAAGAATGCCCACCTGTGGCAGGTGCGCAAGGCCTACCTGTACACGCTGGAGATCACCCTGGGGGATGACGCGGACCGCTACAGCGACCGCATCGGCATCCGCACGGTGGCCATCGACGGCTATCGTGTGCTGATCAACGGCAAGCCCGTGTACCTGAAGGGCTTCGGCAGGCATGAGGATGCCGACATCCTGGGCAAGGGCTTCAGCTACGCCATCGCCAAGCGCGACTATGAATGCATGAAATGGATCGGCGCCAACTGCTTCCGCACCAGCCACTACCCCTACGCGGAGGAGTGGTACCGCATGGCGGACGAGGAGGGCTTCCTGATCATTGACGAGGTGCCCGGCGTGGGCATGATGCGCAGCTTTGCCAACTTCGCCGCCGCGGGCCGGGGCGCCGGCTATTCCGGCTTCTTCAACAGCCCCACCGTACCGGAGCTGCAGAAGAATCACCGCGCCGCGCTGGACGAGGTGATCGCCCGCGACAAGAACCATCCCTCCGTCATCGCCTGGAGCGTATTCAATGAGGCGGAGACCACCAGCGAGTACGCCGGGGAGTACTTCCAGCCCCTGTTTGACTTCGCCAAGGCGGCCGATCCCCAGCACCGCCCCGTGACCGGTGTGCTGGAGAAGACCTCCTCCCCGCAGCACTGCAAGGTATGGCCCATGATGGACTTCATCTGCCTGAACCGCTACTACGGCTGGTACATCTGCGGCGGCCCCGAACTGGGCAAGGCCCGGGAGCAGTTCATCGAGGAGATGGACGCCTGGAAGCAGGTGGCCCCCAACACCCCCATCATCTTCACCGAGTTCGGCACCGATACCCTGGACTCCCTGCACAAGCTGCCCAGCGTGATGTGGAGCCAGGAGTACCAGAACGAGTACATGGAGATGAACTTCGGCATCTTTGACCGCTACGACTTCATCCAGGGCGAGCTGACCTGGAACTTCGCCGACTTCCAGACCGCCGAGGGCATCATGCGCGTGAACGGCAACAAGAAGGGCATCTTCACCCGCGCCCGCCAGCCCAAGGACGTGGCCTACCTGATGAAGGCCCGCTGGGAAGCGAAAACCGGGAAATAAATCCTGACATGACAAAAGCTCCCGCGAGGGAGCTTTTGTTGTATCTTATTTTTGTATTGCATCATGCTGTACAATATGCTATAATTTCTCAAGAAAGGTGGTGTTCTTATGGCTGTAAGAAGTTCCAATGTAAATGTTCGGATCGAACCGGATATCAAAGAACAGGCGGCTGCTATTTTGAAAGTGTTGGGAATTTCGGAATCCACTTATGTAGATATGGCATATCGCCAGCTTGTTCTTCAAAAAGGCATTCCTTTCCCGGTTTCTCTTCCCGGGTCCATCCGCACCAGAGACACTATGTCCGACGCGGATTTCAACGCAATGATGGCTACCGGACTCAAACAGGCCCAAGCCGGAGACGCCATGCCATTGGATGCGGCATTTGATGACATCCTTGCGAGGATCTGATGGAAACATATGAAGTAAACGTAACCACGCAGGCGCGGAAACAGATTGCCGAGTATACTATCTACATCCGTGATGAATTATATAGCCCGCTGGCCGCGCGCAAATTCATTCGCGATCTATATGCTGCCATCAAAACGCTGGAAAGCATGCCCAAGCGATTGAATCTGGTCGATGAAGAACCCTGAAGAACAGCAGGCGTCCGGAAATTGATTTTCCGAGGGTACTATCTGTATTTCTGGATCGACGAAGCAAAAAAACAGGTTATTGTCTTCGGGGTCGTGTATGGAAAAATGGATCAGATCAATCAATTGATCAACCTGGAGCTTTCCTGATTTTTCCACAACAAAAGCTCCCTCGCGGGAGCTTTTGTCATATTATCATCTTCAGTTATGCCTTGGTCACGCGGCTGCGGACCACGAAGCCGGTGCGGCCGGTGCTGTCCACCACCTTGTACCAGCCCTTGCTCTGGGCCACCACGGTCAGGGTCTCATCGGCGCTCAGGCGGCGGATCTTCGTGCAGCCCTTGCGGCAGTCCGTGCTCCACAGGCAAACCTTGGTCAGCTTGGATACCTTGCCCACCTTCACCTGGAACTGTTCCGTCACCGTGGTGTACTTGTGGTGCGTCTTCACGTTGGCGGCCACCACAGGGGTCTTGGTCTCGGTCTCGGCCTCAGCGGCGGCGGGGGTCTCGGTGGTAGCAGTCACGGTCTCGGTCACGGCAGCGGGGGTCTCGGTCGTAGTCACGGTTTCGGCACCGGCCAGGGAAACCAGGGAAGTCACAGCGATCATCAGGGCAGCGGCAGCGGCGATCATACGGGTCTTCATAATATCTTCTCCTCTCCGGCTTCTTGGCCGGTCTTTCAAAATCATTGAGTGTAGCTCCTTGCTACAACCTTATGATAGCTCACGCCTGAGGAGAAGTACACAGTCGGATCAGCAGGTTACAACCCGCTATTTCCGCCGGAATGGAGGAATAGCCCTCCCTCAGTCAGCTGCGCTGACAGCTCCCTCGGGGAGGGAGCCTCTTTTTTACTGAGCTGAGTATCCAAAAGGCTCCCTCCCCGAGGGAGCTCCCGCGAAGCGGGTGAGGGAGTTCCGCCGCGGCAGATGAGGTCGTTCCCCCTTGACAAAATCCCCCGAATCCGATAAAATCACCCCCGAACAAAATATTGCCGACACGAAACGACACATGCAGCACCACGGTGCGTAAGACTGATTACGGCCGCTGCGGTTGCCTGTGTTTTTTTGTCGGCTTTTTTTGTATCCATGAAAGCGAGGTTACCCCATGTCCCGTTTCCACAAGGCCATGTTCGCCCTGATCACCGTGCTCATTACCGTGCACGCCTATGTCTTCTACAGCCTGTACGTCGTCAACGGCTCCACCCTGATGGCAGCCACCGGCGCGTCCAGCGTGCTGAAGGCCATCGCTGCCCAGGGCGGCGTGATGATGTTCGGTCAGATGCTGCCCATCTGGGCCATCGTGCTCATTGAGTTCTGCTTTGCCTACAGCCTGTAGATGCTGGTGGGCCAGCCCAACTCCTTCCGCCTGGCCGGCATGAACTTCGACCCCAAGACCACCCATCCGGTGCTGTTCGAGACCGCCGTCATCTCCGCCACCGTCGGCATTATGTGCCCTGCCATGAGCTTTATCGCCGCCTGGATGTATTACCCCTATTATGCAGGCTTCAACCTTTGGACCCTGCTGGCCAACTGGCTGAAGCTGGTGTGCTTCAACTTCCCCTTCGCCTGGTTCACCCAGGTGTTCTTCATCCAACCCCTGGTCCGGGTCATCTTCAAACACACCTTCGCAAAGATCCACTGATCTCCCGATACAACAAAAGCTCCCTCGCGGGAGCTTTTGTCATATTATCATCTTCAGTTATGCCTTGGTCACGCGGCTGCGGACCACGAAGCCGGTGCGGCCGGTGCTGTCCACCACCTTGTACCAGCCCTTGCTCTGGGCCACCACGGTCAGGGTCTCATCGGCGCTCAGGCGGCGGATCTTCGTGCAGCCCTTGCGGCAGTCCGTGCTCCACAGGCAAACCTTGGTCAGCTTGGATACCTTGCCCACCTTCACCTGGAACTGTTCCGTCACCGTGGTGTACTTGTGGTGCGTCTTCACGTTGGCGGCCACCACAGGGGTCTTGGTCTCGGTCTCGGCCTCAGCGGCGGCGGGGGTCTCGGTGGTAGCAGTCACGGTCTCGGTCACGGCAGCGGGGGTCTCGGTCGTAGTCACGGTTTCGGCACCGGCCAGGGAAACCAGGGAAGTCACAGCGATCATCAGGGCAGCGGCAGCGGCGATCATACGGTTCTTCATAATATCTTCTCCTCTCCGGCTTCTTGGCCGGTCTTTCAAAATCATTGGGTGTAGCTCCTTGCTACAACCTTATGATAGCTCACCCCTGAGGAGAAGTACACCCACAGAACGGCAGCTTACGATGCGCTATTTCCGCCGGAATGGAGGAATAGCCCTCCCTCAGACACTTACCTCCCAGCAGCCGCGTTTGTTGGAGCCCACGCGCCTTACGTATCCTTCCGTTTTCAGCTGTCCGAGGAGCTTGCGGATGTATCCGTCACTGAAGCCAAGCTCCTCGGTCATCTTTTGAATCGTCAGCGTCGGGTCCGCCTGCAGAATGTGCATCAGCGAGCGCTGGGACTCATTGAGACCGCTTTCTCTGCGCTCCTCCCGCTCTGAGACCATGTCCTTCCGGAAAGGGATCGTTACATTGATAAAGTTCTCGGTGATGTCAAAGGCCTGCATGCCATATTGGCTGGTGATTAGTGGGATCCCGTGGCCCGTTTGTTCCACATAGCCCAGCTGGCCGAAGATCTTCTGCAGCTTCTGATTCACCGGTTTGCTGATGCCGCGATAGAACTCATCCTTTGTCAAGCCCGCCGGAAGCCCTCCGGTGGAAATGATCTCCAGCCGATCCGAGAAGACATAGACCGCCGGAGGATTTTTCTTGTCCCACCGGGTATGCAGGCAGGCGTTCACCCACGCTTCGCGGAAGCTCGGCATATCAAACAACGGCTGCTCCTCCCGCTGGCGGGGGCCCATCCTCACAGAGGTTTCATTCAGGGACTCGATATACGAAAGCACCTGATCCATGGCGATCAGCAGGCACTTGAATCCATACTCATTTCTCTTGATCAGCTGATTTTTATCCTTTCCGCGAAAGGTGACCACCTTGATGGAAACATCATTCCTGTCCGCCAGCAGCTATGCCATATAGTTGTATTTTCCGTTCGTCCGCTTCAGGCCGAGGTTGGTTTCGAAATCCGTGTTGTTGATGGTCAGGCCCTTCACGGCATACAGCGTTTTCAGCTGCGCAAAAGAAAGCTCCTCCGTTGCCGCGGGCATTCTGATGATCGGATCCAGCTCCCCCTTGCTCAGCAGCAGATTCCGCAGCTGCTCCGGAGACAGCTCCCGGTCCTCATCCGCTGACCGCATGTAGTATTTGCCATTGGCGGCGTAGGGCGTATCGGAGCCTTCCGCATAAATACGGATCACATTTTTATCATCCATCAGCTCCAGTGTGATGGTCGGAATGATCTGCGGCCGGATGGCATTTGCGATGGCATGCGACACCTCGCGCAGCGTCCGGTCGCCGATCTGCTGACCCAGCACCTCTCCGTTATCCTTCACACCGAAAAACAGGGTACCATAGCCGTTCTTGTTCAGCATGGACGCAAGCGACACGATCCCCTCTTTCATTTCCCCGGTGGTTTTCTTGAATTCGATCCATTCCGTTTCCGCACCGATATTCATCCTCACCCCTCCTTTGCGCTTCCGATCCCATTATAGCACATTTCCTATTTATTTGCTACTTTATTTGCTACTTTTCGGTAGCAAATAATAGTCGGAGACCTCCCTCAGTCAGCTGGCGCTGACAGCTCCCTCGGAGAGGGAGCCTTTTGGATACTTAGCTCAATAATAAAAAGGCTCCCTCCCCGAGCAATGCCATTTAGCTAAGGAAACATGACAATATAAGACAAAGGGCTCTTGCTCA
>R14__coassemble_678_pt1 | contig 21531 bp, 19 predicted proteins | sample R14__metabat2_high_PE_026 | metagenome-assembled genome bin R14 | reverse complement strand
AGAACCGTCTGACCGATGCCGGCTACGCCGAGAGCACCGTGCAGAAGATCGGCACTAACGGCATCCGCGTGGAGATCCCCACCTCCGGCACCACCGAGGATGAGGTCAGCGCCCGCAACGCCGTGCTGGACCTGATCGGCGAGACCGCCAAGATGGAGTTCCGCGATCCCAACGGCAACGTGCTGTTTGACGGCTCCCATGTGAAGAGCGCTCAGGCCTGCTACAACCAGAACGCCTCCTCCGTGAGCGACCGCTACTACATCTCCTTCGAGCTGGACGAGGAAGGCACCACCCTGTTTGCGGAGGCGACCGATACCTTCTACGGCCAGAACATCAGCATCTACCTGGATGATACCTGCCTGGTGAACGCTACCGTGCAGGCCCGTATCACCGATGGCCGCGGTCAGATCACCGGCAACTACACCGCTGAGGAAGTGCAGAAGATCGCCGCGCAGATCCAGTCCGGTGCCCTGCCCATGGAGCTGACCCAGGATAAGGTGGATACCGTGTCCGCCACCCTGGGCCCGGACGCCCTGTCCTCCTCCGTGCTGGCCGCTCTGATCGGCATCGCCCTGGTCATGCTGATCATGATCTTCCGTTATCGTCTGAACGGCGTGGTGGCCTCCTGGGCACTGTGCATCTACATCATCGTGCTGTTCATGCTGATCGCCGCCATCCCCGGCATCCAGCTGACCCTGCCCGGTCTGGCCGGTATCGTGCTGGGCATCGGCATGGCCGTGGACGCCAACGTCATCATCTTCGAGCGCTTTAACGAGGAGATCCGCGCCGGCCGTGCCGTGAAGCAGGCTGTACGTGCCGGCTTCAAGAACGCTATGAGCGCCATCCTGGACGCCAACGTGACCACCATCATCGCTTCCGTGGTGCTGCTGGTCTACGGCACCGGCTCCGTGCAGGGCTTCGCCAAGACCCTGCTGCTGGGCGTCATTACCTCCCTGTTCTCCGCTGTTATCGTGACCCGCTTCCTGATGAAGCGCATTGCCGGCCTGGGCATCGGCAACACCAAGCTGTTCTGCTCCGCCAAGGCTGAAAAGGAGGCGAAGTAATCATGGTCAAGAATCGTTCGAAGATCTGCATCATCATTTCTCTGGCCATCTTCGCGCTGGCCATCATCCTGACCCTCACCGGCAACGGCATCAATGAGGGCATCGACTTCGCCGGCGGCATGAGCATGAAGTACAACATGGGCAAGGCCGTGGTGGCCGAGGACGTCCGCTCCGTGCTGAACAGCATGGGCCTGGAGTCCACCGTGACCGTGCAGGGCTCCGCGCAGGACGAGGTCAAGATCCAGATCAAGTCCGACTCCGTGCTGAACTACTCCTATGACCTGGGTACCGACGCTGACGAGACCATGGACGAGAATGCCCGCCGCATCCAGATGGTGCAGGCCGGCTTCGAGGCTGCCATTGCCGAAAGCTATCCGGACGCCAAGCAGAGCGGCGACGTGAACTATGTGGGTCCTGTGGCCGGTGCCACCCTGCTGAAGAACGCCTTCCTGTCTGTGCTGATCGCTTCCGTGCTGATGCTGATCTACATCGCCATCCGCTTCGACTTCAACTCCGGCGTGGCCTCTGTGCTGGGCCTGGTGCATGATGTGCTGATGATGCTGGCCTTCATGGTGCTGCTGCGTTCCATCATCCAGATGAACTCCAGCTTCATTGCCGCTATGCTGACCATCGTCGGCTACTCCATCAACAACACCATCGTGATCTTCGACCGCATCCGTGAGAATGCCAAGAAGATGGGCTCCGCTCCCCGCGTGGACGTGGTCAACCGCTCCATCAAGGAATGCCTGGGCCGTACCCTGACCACCACCGCCACCACCCTGGTGACCATCGTGATGCTGTACATCCTGGGCGTGGATTCCATCAAGGAATTCGCTCTGCCCATCATCGTCGGCATCGTGAGCGGCGTGTACAGCGCCAACATGATCAACGGCTATGTGTGGGCCTTCCTGGAAGAGAAGAAGATCGCCCGCAAGGCCGCCGCGGCCAAGCAGGCCTGATCGTATCTGATCCCAAACCCTTGGGAGGAGCCTTCTTCATGAGGGTTCCTCCCTTTTTCTATTCATACCGAAGGAGGCGCCTATGCTTCGTTTTGTTCAGCGCGGAAGTGTCCGTCCGCCGATGGAGGGATTTTCTCCCTGGTTTTCCCGGCTGCTGCAGAACCGGGGGATCGATACGCCCGAAAAGGCGGCAAGGTATCTGTCTCCCTCCCTGGAGCAGCTGGCGGATCCCTTCCTGATGCCGGACATGGACAAGGCGGTATCGCTGATCCGGGAGGCGCTGGCGGCGGGGACCTCTGTCTGCGTGTACGGCGACTATGACGTGGACGGCGTGTGCGCCACCTCCATCCTGCTGGAGACCCTGCGGGAGAAGGGGGCGCGGGTGCGCTTCCGTATTCCCAAGCGCAGCGAGGGCTACGGCATGAACGTGCAGGCCGTGAAGGAGCTGTACGCGGAGGGCGTGCGGCTGCTGATCACCGTGGACTGCGGCATCACCAACCATGAGGAGGTCCGCCTGGCCCGGGAGCTGGGCATGACGGTCATCGTGACCGACCACCATGAGCTGGCGGAGACGCTGCCGCCCGCGGACGCGGTGCTGAACCCCAAGCGGGCGCCCTATCCCTTTCCGCATCTGTGCGGCGCGGGGGTGGCCTTCAAGCTGGTGCACGCGCTGTACGGCCCGGAGGAAGCATTGAAGCATCTGGAGCCTGCCGCCCTGGCCACCGTGGCGGATGTGGTGATGCTGACGGATGAGAACCGGGTGATCGTGCGGGAGGGCCTGCGGCGGTGCGCTCAGACCCGGCGCCGGGGCCTGGCGACCCTGATCCGTCTGGCCGGGCTGAACGAGACGGTCAGCGCGGGGAATGTGAGCTTCCGGCTGGCGCCCCGCATCAACGCCGGGGGACGGCTGGAGGATGCCGGCCAGTGCGTGCGCATGCTGACGGAGGACACGGACGAGGCCGAGCAGATCGCCGTGAACCTGGACGCGCTGAACAGCAAGCGCCAGGCGGAGCAGACGGCCATCCAGCGGGAAGCCGAGGAGCAGGTGCGGAGCTGGAGCTTCCGGGACAACCTGGTGCTGTTTGTCCGGGGCGAGGACTGGAACCGGGGCATCATCGGGCTGATCGCCGGGCGGCTGTGCGAGCGCTGGCACTATCCAACCATCGTTTTCAGCAGCGGCGAGGACGGCCTGAGCGTGGGCAGCTGCCGCTCCATTGAGGGCGTGAACATGCACGCCACCCTGACGGACTGCGCCCGGCGCTACCGGGAGAGCCATGGGGCCGAGCTGTTCGAGAAGTTCGGCGGCCATGCCATGGCGGCGGGCCTGACCATCCGCACGGAGCGCATCCCCGAGCTGCAGCAGCTGATGAACCTGGTCATTCCGGACCTGTGCAGGGACCTGAGCTGCTATGTGCCCTCCGAGGAGTACGACTGCGCCCTGCCGCTGGAGCAGGTGACGCTGGAGACCGTGGCGGAGCTGGAGCAGCTGGAGCCCACGGGCTTCGGCAATCCGCCCCCGGTGTTCCGGGTACAGGGAGCCCAGGTGCAGGCCATGCGCCGGGTCGGCGCGGACGGCAATACCCTGAAGCTGACGCTGATGGAGGGCCGGGAGCTGCGGGACGGCGTGGGCTTCCACATGGGCCAGCTGGCGGACGAGGGCCTGGAAACGGTGGACGTGCTGTTCGTGCCCACCCGGAATGAGTTCCGGGGCAGGGTGGCGGCGGAGCTGCAGGTGAAGCGCCTGCGGGCGGCCTCCGGCAGCGCGCCCGTGGCCCGGGAGGAGCTGCTTTTTGACGGGCTTTTGCAGGAAACAGACCTGTTGACAGAGAATATCAATTAGGTTAAGGGAGAGCAGCTTCCAGTGCTTCCGGAGGGAAGGATCGACGGGCTGATCGCTCGGGGACAGGGTGTGCTGTTCCTCTGCCATGAACGGAACCGGGCAATGCAGCTGGCCCAGAAGGGGCTGGATGTGCAGCTGGGGATCGTGGCGGATCCCAGGAGCTTCAACACGGTGCTTTGTGCGCCGGACCTGAGCAGGCTGGAGGACCGCTGGCAGCTGATCGTGCTGGCGGACGGTGCGCTGCCCGGAGAGGCGGATGCCGTGCGCAGCCGCTGCCCCAACGCGCAGCTGATGCAGATGAAGCCCAACCCGGCGATGCGCTCCCTGCTGGGAGAGCTGCTGCCAGACCGGGAAACGCTGGGCCGCCTGTACCTGACGGTGTGCCGGGACGGGATCCGTCTGCCGGATCCGCTGGTGAGGGCCACGGGCATGACGCTGCCGCAGATCCGGGTATGCCTGCGGGCGCTGGACCAGGCCGGACTGATCCGCTATCAGCCGGTACCCTGGAGCATCCAGGTGCTGCCCAGACCCACCGCCCGCCTGACCGAGGCCCAGAGCCCTGTGAACAGTCCGGTGGTGCGCTGGCTGCGCGCCGCCTGTGAGCAGCCGGGGTGAGACCTCATCTGCCCTTCGGGCACCTTCCCCTAAAGGGGAAGGCCTGGTTACTGAAGCCGGGTATCAGAAAGGCTCCCTCTCCGAGGGAGCTGTCAGCGAAGCTGACTGAGGGAGTTTCTCGGTCGGATGACTGAGAGGTTCTGCAAACCAAAGGGGGATTTCCATGAATACTGCTTATAATGTGCTGCCATTGGACCAGATGGTCGAGCGGGTGAAAAAGTACAATCCCGGCGACGGCTATCTGTTGGTGGAGAAAGCCTATCGTTTTGCCGAAAAGGCCCATGAGGGGCAGAAGCGCAAGAGCGGCGAGCCGTATTTTATCCATCCCTGCTTTGTGGCCAGCATCCTGACCGAGCTGATGATCGATCCGCCCACCATCGCGGCGGGCCTGCTGCATGACACGGTGGAGGACTGCGAGGGCGTGACGCTGGAGACCATCAGCACGACCTTCGGCCCGGAGGTGGCCCAGCTGGTGGACGGCGTGACCAAGCTGAACAAGCTGGACTTTGCTGACCGGGAGGAAGCCCAGGCCGAGAGCCTGCGCAAGATGATCCTGGCCATGAGCAAGGATATCCGCGTGGTGCTGATCAAGCTGGCGGACCGCCTGCACAACATGCGCACGCTGAAGTTCCAGCCGGAGGCCCGGCAGAAGGCCATTGCCCGGGAGACGCTGGATATCTACGCGCCCCTGGCCCACCGCCTGGGCGTGTATGCCATCAAGCAGGAGTTGGAAGACCTGAGCCTGATGTACATCGACCCCGAGGGCTACTATGACCTGGTGAAAAAGGTGGGCCTGAAGCGGGCTGAGCGCCAGGAGAACGTGCGCCTGGTCATCGAGGAGCTGAGCCAGAAGCTGGAGGAGACCCATATCCACTTCGATATCGACGGCCGGCCCAAGCATTTCTACTCCATCTATCGCAAGATGGTGCTGCAGCACAAGACCTTTGACCAGATCTATGACCTGATCGCCATCCGCGTGCTGGTGGACACGGTGCAGGACTGCTATGCCGTGCTGGGCATCGTGCATACGCTGTGGAACCAGATGCCCGGCCGCTTCAAGGACTATATCAGCGTGCCCAAGGCCAACATGTACCAGAGCCTGCACACCACCGTGGTGGGCGGCCGCAAGATGCCCTTCCCCTTTGAGGTGCAGATCCGCACCTGGGAGATGCACCGCATTGCCGAATACGGCATCGCGGCCCACTGGCGCTACAAGGAAAAGACCACCCAGGGCGGCGGGGACGACCTGGACAGCAAGCTGTACTGGGTGCGGCAGATCCTGGACTGGCAGAGCGAGACCCGGGACAGCAAGGAGTTCATGCAGACCCTGAAGACCGACCTTTTCAGCGAGGAGGTCTTCGTGTTCACCCCCAAGGGCGACGTCATCTCCATGACCAAGGGCGCCACGCCGCTGGACTTCGCCTACCATGTGCACAGTGCCGTGGGCAACAAGTGCGTGGGCGCCAAGATCAACGGCCGCATCGTGCCGCTGGATACCGAGCTGCAGACCGGCGACCGGGTCGAGATCATGACCAGCAACAGCAGCAAGGGTCCCAGCACGGACTGGCTGCGCATCTGCCATACGCCCCAGGCCAAGGCCAAGATCCGCCAGTACCTGAAGAAGGAGCTGCGGACGGAGAACATCGAGCTGGGCCGGAGCATGGTGGAGCGCGAATGCCACCGCCGCAACGTGCAGCCCAGCGACATCATCAAGCCGGAGAATTACGAGCCCATCCTGGCCAAGTACGGCTTCCAGGAGCTGGACGACATCTACGGCGCGGTGGGCTACGGCGGCATGGCCAGCGTGTATGTGGTCTCCCGGATGCTGGAGGAGCAGCGCGCCCATGAGCCGGTGCAGATCCCAAAGATAGAGGAGAAGCCGGAGACGCAGCGTCCGGTGCGCAGCAACAACGGCATCATCATGGCCGGCAACGCCGATCTGGACATCCCGGTGCGCTTTGCCAAGTGCTGCAGCCCGGTGCCCGGCGACGAGATCGTGGGCTACATTACCCGCGGCCGCGGCGTGACCATCCACAAGGCGGAATGCTTCAACGCCATCAACGGGGAGCAGGAGCGCCGGGTGGACGTCAGCTGGGCCGATACCAGCACCGGCAGCTTCTGTGCCGCCATCAAGATCGTGGGTTATGACCATGTGGGCATGCTGGGTGAGATCACCACCTTCATCGGCAGCCTGGGCGTGCCCATCCGCAACGCCGTGACCGGCACGGATCGCAACAAGATCGCCACCATCAAGCTGGTGCTGGAGGTCCGCAGCCGCGAGCAGATGGACAGCGTGATCCGTCAGCTGCGCAAGCGCACCGACGTGATCGACGTGAACCGCGTGAACGGGTGAGCGACCTCATCCGCCCTTCGGGCACCTTCCCCTAAAGGGGAAGGCTTGGTTACTCAAAGGCTCCCTCTCCGAGGGAGCTGTCAGCGTAGCTGACTGAGGGAGTTGTCCCTATCAAACGACAAAGGAACGAAGCATATGCGCTGTGTGGTTCAAAGGGTAACGGAGGCCTCGGTGGCCATTGACGGAGAGATCGTGGGCCGGTGCGGCAAGGGGTTTATGGTGCTCATCGGCGTGCATACGGACGATACGGACAAGGATCTGGCCTACATGGCGGAGAAGATCCCCAACCTGCGGGTGTTTGAGGATGACCAGGGCAAGATGAACCTGAGCCTGAAGGACATTGGCGGGGAGATCCTGGCGGTGAGCCAGTTCACCCTGTACGGAGATGCCCGGGGCGGACGCCGTCCCTCCTTCATCGAGGCGGCCAGGCCGGAGAAAGCAAATCCCATGTACGAGGAGCTGGTGAAGCGCTGGCGGGACCAGGGCATCCCGGTCGGGACCGGCCGCTTCGGGGCGGACATGAAGGTCAGCCTGGTGAACGACGGCCCGGTCACCATCCTGATGGACTCCACCAAGCTGTTTTGAGGCATCAACATGACAGAATCATCTTTGAACGTCCGGCGGGTCTCCGTCGGGCTGCTGGGGACCAATTGCTATCTGCTTTCCCTGCCGGAGCGGGACGACTGCCTGGTGATCGATCCCGGCGCGGAGCCGGAGAAGATCCGGGAAGCGGCGGGGGACCGGCGCATCGCGGCCATCCTGCTGACCCACGGGCACTTTGACCATATCGGCGCCGTGGACGCGCTGATGACCCCGGAGACGCGCCTGCTGGTGCATGAGGCCGACGCGCCCATGCTGAAGGACCCGGAGCTGAACGTGTGCTGGATGCTGGAGCAGACGATCATCTGCGAAAGCACGCCGGAGCTGCTGCGCGAGGGCGACACGGTGGAGGCGGCGGGCATCAGCCTTAAGGTGCTGCATACCCCGGGCCATACCCCCGGCGGCGTATGCTACGAGGGCCCCGGCGTGCTGTTTACCGGCGACACCCTGTTCGACAACGGCTACGGCCGGACGGATCTCCCCGGAGGCAGCATGACAGAGCTGCGGCAAAGCCTGCGACGGTTGATGCCCTACCGGGAGACGCACCGCATTTACGGAGGACACGGCTGATGGCCATCGAAAGCTATCTGGAAGCGATCCGGCCGGAGCTGATGAACGTGACCCGGCTCTTTGCCCTGCCGGACGCGGACTGGGACCTGCCGCGCTACACCTTCACCATGACGGAGGAGGACGGCCGCTATGTGTGCCGCTTCCGGGCGGAGGACATGCAGCGCGAGGGCAGCGTGCCCATTCCCGACGCGGAGGAGGAGCGCCTGCGGGAGCTGCATCGCAAACGGGCGGTGCGCCGCTTGTGCAAGCAGACGCTGTATGACCTGTGCCGGGAGCTGACGGGCATCCATCCGCCCTGGGGCAGCCTGACCGGCATCCGCCCCACGCGATTGCTGTATGAGGCGCTGGAAGCCGGCAGGACCATGGACGAGGCGGTGCTTTCGCTCCAGTCTCAGTTTGACGTGACGCCGGAAAAGGCGGAGCTGCTGCGGGAGATCGTGGAGGTGCAGCGCCGGCTGCCGCCCCCGGAGGACCGGTGGATGGATGTGTACATCGGCATCCCCTTCTGCACCACCCGCTGCACCTACTGCTCCTTCTCCTCGGGAGAGCTGGGCAAGGGCAAGCTGGTGGAGCCCTATCTGGCCGCGCTGCTGAAGGAAATGGAAGCCTCGGCGGAGCTGCTGAAGGCTTCCGGCCGCAGCCTGCGGGCCCTGTACATCGGCGGCGGCACGCCCACCGCTTTGAATGAGGATCAGCTGGGGCGGCTGCTGGATGCCATGCTGCGGTACTATCCCGGTGCCTGTGAGTACACCGTGGAGGCCGGGCGGCCGGACACCATCACCCGGGGCAAGCTGGAGGCCATCCGGGACCACGGGGTACAGCGCATCTCCATCAATCCCCAGACCATGAACGACCGCACCCTGCGGGTGATCGGCAGGGCCCATACCGCCGCCCAGGTGGAGGAGGCCTATGCCCTGGCCCGGACGGTGGGCATCCATCATATCAACATGGATGTGATCGCCGGACTGCCGGGGGAGAATGAGGCGGACTTCGACCATACCATGGAGGCGGCGCTGCGGCTGCGTCCGGAGAGCCTGACCGTGCATACCCTGGCCATCAAGCGCTCCAGCCGCCTGCACCTGGAGAACGCGCCGCTGCCGGAGGGAAAGGTGGTGGCGGAGATGGTCCGCAGGGGAAGGGAGACTGCCGCGCGGCTGGGCCTGAAGGCCTACTACCTGTACCGTCAGAAGTACATGGCCGGCAACCAGGAGAACGTGGGCTACGCGCTGCCCGGGCATGCCTGCCAATACAACGTGGACATCATGGAGGAGACCAGCCATATTCTGGCTTTGGGTGCCGGTGGCATCAGCAAGCGGGTGTATCCCGAGGAGGGCCACATCGGAAGGGCCCCCAATGTCTCCAACATCGAGCAGTACATCGCCCGGGTGGACGAGATGATCGATCGCAAGCGCGCGCTGTTCCTGACCGGGGAAACAGACGCTTGCAAATGAAACGAATTGTGCTATACTGAATAATAGTTTAAAAGTAATTCCCGAAGGTTTCCAAAGGGCGATCGGAAAGCCCTTTGGTCGCGCCCGCAGGCGCGAAATCCCCTTCGTATATGAAAGGAGTTTTCTCAACCATGGCACAGAATCCTGTATTTACCATGACCATGAAGGACGGCCGCGTGATGAAGGGCGAGCTGTATCCCGAGATCGCGCCCCAGTCCGTGGGCAACTTTGTCGAGCTGGCCAACAAGGGCTTCTATGACGGCCTGATCTTCCACCGCGTGATCCGCGGCTTCATGATCCAGGGCGGCGACCCCAAGGGTGTGGGCACCGGCGGCCCCGGCTATTCCATCAAGGGTGAATTCAAGGCCAATGGCGTGGACAATCCCCTGAAGCACACCCCCGGCGTGCTGAGCATGGCCCGCAGCATGATGCCCAACTCCGCCGGCAGTCAGTTCTTCGTGATGACCAGCAACAGCCCCCACCTGGACGGCCAGTATGCCGCCTTCGGCAAGGTGACAGAGGGTGTGGACGTGGCCATGGCCATCGAGAAGGTGGCCACCGACTTCCGCGACAAGCCCCTGGAGCCCCAGGTGATCGCCTCCATCCGGGTGGACACCTTCGGCGAGACCTATCCCTTCAACAAGCTGTAATGCAATGATCCGGCGCGGGTATGGCGGAGACGCCGCCTGCGCCTTTTTCGGAGAAAGCATCATGAACGAAAAGAAAAAGATCATCATCCGGGTGGGCGGCCGGGAGATCACGCTGATCTCCTCCGACCCGCCGGAATATCTGCGCCGGGTGGAACGGTACCTGGACCGCCGCCTGAGCGAGACAGCCCTGGCTGCCCACATGCCGGTTGCCTCCGCCACCCTGATGACCGCCATCAGCATGGCTGACGACCTGCTGAAGGCCCAGGACGAAAACGACCGCCTGCGCCGCTAGATCCTTGCCCTGCGCGAGGAAATGACCTCATCTGCCCTTCGGGCACCTTCCCCTGAAGGGGAAGGTCCGGTTACTTAAGCTGAGCGGATACGCTGCAATTAAAGGAGAAAGCCATGCTGGAAAACCTTGCTCCGGCCGGTGGGCCGGAAGCCCTCGAAAGGGCCATTGCCGCGGGCGCGGACGCGGTCTATCTGGGATACTCCGCCTTCAGCGCCCGGGCCGGAGCGGGCAACTTTGATGAGGAGCAGCTGCGGCAGGCGGTGGTGCTGTGCCATCTGCACCACGTGCGCGTCCACGTGACGGTGAACACCCTCATCAAGGACAGCGAGCTGGACGCGGTGCTGGAGGTGCTGCGGCTGCTGAACGAGCTGCGGGTGGACGCGGTGCTGGTGCAGGACCTGGGCGTGCTGTCGCTGATCCGTGCCTGCCTGCCCGGGCTGCCGGTGCATGCCAGTACCCAGATGGCCCTGCACAACGCGGCGGGCGTCCGCTTCGCGAAAAGGTGCGGCATCACCCGAGCGGTGCTGGCCCGGGAATGCAGCCTGCGGGAGATCGCCCTGTGCGCGGCGGAGGGCATTGAGCTCGAGGCCTTCGGGCACGGGGCCCAGTGCGTGGCCGTCAGCGGTGAGTGCCTGTTCTCCTCCATGCTCGGAGAGCGCAGCGGCAACCGGGGACGATGTGCCCAGCCCTGCCGCCTGCCCTATACCTACCAGGGCAGGCAGGGCGCCTGGCTGTCCCCCAGGGACGTGTGCCTGCGGGATCACCTGGACGCGCTGGAGCGGGCCGGGGTGTGCTCGGTCAAGCTGGAGGGACGGCTGAAGCGGCCGGAGTATGTGGCCGTGGTGGCGAACAGCTACCGCCGGGGCATCGACAGCCTGCAAAGCGGCAGCTTCCGCCCGGCGGACGCGGAGGAGAACGAGGGCCTGCGGCAGATCTTCCAGCGGGGCGGCTTCATGCGCGGCTACGCCTTGGGGGCCGAGGACACGGACGTGATCTGCCCGGAGCGGGTGAACCACAGCGGCGTGCCCATGGGGGAAATCACCGACGTCCGTAATGGCTTTGCCCGCTGCCGGGTGGAGAAGCCGCTGCATAACGGGGATTCCCTGCAGCTGCGCACCGCCCGGGGCGACGCGGAGATGATCTACAGCGGCCCGGAGGTACAGCCCGGCGGGATCGCCACCCTGCGCCTGCGGGAGGATATGCGCCCCAAAGCCGGGGACGCGGTGATCCGCCTGGTGGACGCGCTCCAGCTGGAACGGGCCCGGGCCATGGAGCGGCCGGGGATCCCGGTCACTCTGTGGCTGGAGGCCATGCCCGGTGCGGCGCTGACCCTGACGGCTTCTGATGGCATCAGCCACGTGACCGTGACCGGCGATACGGTGGCCGCGGCCCGGAGCCGCAGCATGACGGAGGAGGACGCTGTCCGCAGCCTTGGCAAGACCGGTGATACGGACTTCACGGCGGAGAGCATCCACGTGCGCACCGAAGGAGCCTTTGTGCCGGTCAGTGCGCTGAATGCCCTGCGCAGAGCGGCTTTGGAGCGGCTGACCGCGGCCCGGTGCGAGGCCTTTGCCCACGGGAAGAGCGAATGGATCCCGCCGCAGGACTGCGTGCTGCCCAGGCAAAAGGCGGAGCCCATGGTGATCTTCCGGCACAGGGAGCAGCTTGGGCTGGTCTCCGGGTTGACGATGGAGCCGGTGCGGCTGTGCTGGTATCCGGAGGACTGGCGGGAGGATGCCCTGGAGCGGGACCTGGCCGCGCTGCCGGAGGGTATTTGGCTGCAGCTGCCGACGGTCTGCGAGCAGGCCACGCTGGAGCGGCTGCAGGCCTTCGCGGCGCGGCACAGGGACCGCCTGGGCGGCCTGGTGCTGGGCAGCGTGGGCCAGCTGGGATCGGAATGGCCCCTGCCCTATGGCGCGGGCGCCGGCATCCCGGTGATGAACCGCAGGGCGGCGGCCTTCCTGCTGGCGCAGGGCTGTGCCTTTGTGACCGCAAGCTGTGAGCTGACCGGCCGGGAGCTGCAGACCCTGATGACAGGGGAGCCGCCCATCCTGGTGCAGGGCTGGGGACGCACCCAGATGATGCTGCTGCACCATTGCCCGGCCAGAACGCTGCTGGGCCTGAACCACGGCCACGCGGACTGTACGATGTGCGACCGGGAAGCGGAAGGCGCGCTGAAGGGCACCGCCCTGACGGATCGCCGGGGCTATCGCTATCCTTTGCTGCGCCAGCGCCTGCCGGAGGGCTGCCTGGTGCGGCTGATGAACGCCCTGCCCACCGACCTGCGCCGGGAAGCGGCGGCCTGGCCCCTTTTGTATGAGCTGACCACCGAACAGACCCCCGCCGACCTGGAGACGGAGACCACCTCCGGGCACTGGAGCCGGGCGGTGGAATGAGCCCTCTCAGTCGCTACGGCGACAGCTCCCCTAAAGGGGGAGCCTGGGGGAGACCTCATCTGCCCTTCGGGCACCTTCCCCTAAAGGGGAAGGCTTGGTAACTTAAAAGGCTCCCCCTTTGGGGGAGCTCCCGCGAAGCGGGTGAGAGGGCAAATCAATCCCAAGGGAGGACAACGGAATGATCCCCACCGAGATGCAGCAGCGGACGCTACGGGTGCTGGAATTCAATAAGATCCGGGAGCAGCTGGCCGGGCTGGCACTGACCGGGCTGGGCGCGGAGCTGTGCCGGGCGCTGGAGCCTTCCACCAATCTGGAGGAGGTACGGCTGTGGCAGCAGGAAACGGAGGAGGCCGCCGTGGTGCTGCAGTACATCGGCGGACATCCACTGACCTCCTTTGAGGATGTGCGCCCCGCCATCACCATGGCGGAGAAGGGGGCGGCTTTGTCTCCCCGGGCGCTGCTGCAGGTGGCGGAGATGCTCCGGGCCAGCCGTTCGGCACGGGATACCCTGTGCACCGACCGGGACAACACGCCCCTGCTGACAGCCCGGGCCGCGGCCCTGACCCCCATGCGCAGCCTGGAGATCGACATCACCACCGCCATCCTTTCGGAGGACGAGATCGCGGATCAGGCCTCCTCGGAGCTGATGAACATCCGCCGGCATCTGCGGGGCGCCACGGACCGCATCAAGGAAAAGCTGAACCAGATGATCCATAACCCCGCCATCGCCAAGTTCCTGATGGAGCCCATCATCACCGTGCGCAACAACCGCTATGTGATCCCCGTGAAGGCGGAGAACCGGGGCAGCGTGCCGGGCCTGGTGCACGACCAAAGCACCTCCGGCGCCACCCTGTTCATTGAGCCCATGGCCGCCGTGGAAATGGGCAACGAGCTGAAGCAGTGGGAGCTGAAGGAGCAGCAGGAGATCACCCGCATCCTGGCGGCACTCAGCGGCGAGCTGGCGCCCCACGCGGATCAGCTGAAGGCGGACGTGGAGCGGCTGGCGGAGCTGGACTTCATCTTTGCCAAGGGGCTCCTGTCCCGCCGGATGCTGGGCATTACCCCCAAGCTGAACCGGGACGGCTATATCAACATCGTGCGCGGACGGCATCCGCTGATCGATCCGGACAAGGTGGTGCCCAGCAATCTGTGGATGGGCCGGGAGTTCACCACGCTGATCATTACCGGCCCCAATACCGGTGGCAAGACCGTGACCCTGAAGACCGTGGGCCTGTTCACCCTGATGGCCCAGGCGGGCTTGCAGGTGCCGGCGGACCTGGGCACGGAGCTGGCGGTGTTCGAGCAGGTGTTCGCGGACATCGGCGACGAGCAGAGCATCGAGCAGAGCCTGTCCACCTTCTCCGGCCATATGACCAATATCGTGACCATCATGCGGGAGGTCACGCCCCGGGACCTGGTGCTGTTTGACGAACTGGGCGCGGGCACGGACCCCACCGAGGGCGCGGCGCTGGCTCAGAGCATCCTGACCCGGCTGCTGCACATCAAGGTGCGTACCCTGGCCACCACCCATTACAGCGAACTGAAGGCCTTTGCCCTGTCCACCCCGGGGGTGGAGAACGCCAGCGTGGAGTTCAACGTGGAGACCCTGCGGCCCACCTACCGGCTGTCCATCGGCGTGCCCGGCAAGAGCAACGCCTTTGAGATCAGCCGCAAGCTGGGCCTGGCGGAGAACCTGATCGATGCCGCCAAAAAGCTGCTGGACAGCAATACCATCCGCTTTGAGGACGTGATCGCCAACGCGGAATATCACCGGCAGGTGGCGGAGAAGGAGAGGCAGCTGGCGGAAGAGGCCAGCCGTGAGACCATCCGCCTGCGGGATGAGGCCGAGAAGCTGCGCCGGGAGATGGAGGAGAAGCGGGAAAGCATCCTGCGCAAGACCCGGGAGGATGCCCGCCGCATCATGGAGCAGGCCAAGCGGGAGTCGGACGTGATCATCAGCGAGCTGAAGCGCATGAAAAAGGAGCGCAGCACCGGCGACGCGGAGGTCAACGCCCTGCGCAAGCGCATGGAGGAGAGCGTGGACAGCCTCTCCGAGGGCCTGAAGACCCAGGTGGATACGGGTCTGGCCCCCAAGACCGTGAAGCCGGGGGACAAGGTGAACATCCTGACCATCGGCACGGAGGGCGTGGTACTGGCTCCGCCGGACGCCCGGGGCGAGGTGCAGCTGCAGGCCGGCATCATGAAGTTCAAGGCCCACATCAGCCAGCTGCGGCTCCTGAAGCAGCCGGAAGCGAAGAAGCAGGTGACCATATCCACCAAGACCAGCGTGATGAGCCGGGACGTGCACATGGAGTGTGACGTGCGCGGCAAGACCCTGGACGAGGCCATCCTGGAGGTGGACCAGTTCTTGGACGAGGCCATGCTGCAGGGCCTGGGCGAGGTGAGCATCATCCACGGCAAGGGCACCGGCGTACTGCGCAGCGGTATTCAGCAGGAGCTGAGGCGGCACCCGCACGTGAAGAGCTATCGTCTGGGTGTTTACGGAGAAGGCGAAAACGGTGTGACGGTGGTCACGCTGAAATAACCTCATCTGCCTCGCGTTCGCTCGGCACCTTCCCCTGAAGGGGAAGGCTCAGTTGCTTTGCAAAGCATCCCAAAGGCTCCCTCTCCGAGGGAGCTGTCAGCGAAGCTGACTGAGGGAGTCTGATGCAATTCTGTATAAACGGAGAAAAATCATGAAAGACAAGAATACGATCCTGGTGGTGGACGATGACCGGAACATTGCCCGGCTGGTGCAGCTGTATCTGGAGAAGGAAGGCTATCGGGTGATCTCCGCGGAGCGGGGAGACCGGGCGGTGGAGCTGTTTCGCCAGCATGCCCCGGACCTGATCCTGCTGGACGTGATGCTGCCCGGCATGGACGGCTGGCAGGTGCTGAAGACCGTTCGCAAGAGCAGCAAGGTGCCGATCATCATGCTCACCGCCAAGGATGAGAGCTTTGACAAGGTGCTGGGCCTGGAGTTGGGGGCGGATGACTATGTCACCAAGCCCTTTGACGCCAAGGAGCTGATGGCCAGGGTGAAGGCGGTGCTGCGCCGCTCCCAGCCGGAGGAGGATCACGGCGACACCGTGACCTATCCGGGGCTTTCCGTCAGCCTGGAGCAGTATCAGGTGATGTATGAGGGCCACAAGGTGGAGATGCCGCCCAAGGAGCTGGAGGTGTTCTACTTCCTGGCCAGCCACGCGGGGCAGGTGTTCAGCCGCGACCAGCTGCTGGAGCAGGTCTGGGGCTATGACTATCCCGGCGAGAGCACCCGCACGGTGGACGTCCATGTGAAGCGCATCCGGGAAAAGCTGCCGGAGTGCGAGCAGAAGTACGGCTGGCAGATCCGCACCATCTGGAGCGTCGGCTATAAATTCGAGGCGAAGTAAGGCATGCGTTCACCATCCATGTATACCCGCATCATGGGCGTGGTGCTGGCGGTGGTGCTGCTGCTGACGATCGGCGTGGCGGCGGTCAGCGCCTCCGCCATGCGCTCCCAGCAGATCAATGCCCGGCTGGACGCCCTGAAGAAGGACGCCCGGGAGATCGCGGTGCTGGCGGCGGCGGTGGATTCCTACAGCCTGCTGTACACCGTGACGGACAGCACGGCCTATGCCCTGCTACAGGAGAAGGCGGCCCAGGTGTATCAGGAGTACGGCGCCTTTCTGCTGGTGGTGGACCGCCGGGGCCGCACCATGCACAACCTGAGCGAGGCCTACGCGGAAAACCCGGACTTTGTGGAGTCCCTGAATACCGGCTCCCTGAGCGAGGCCCTGGTGCAGGTGCTGGAGGGCAACGAGATCAGCGTGCGCACCATGGTCAACGACGCTCCGACCTTCACGGTGGGGGTGCCCTATCGGCAGAATGATGTCCTGATGGGCGCGGTGCTGATCCAGACGCCCGCCCAGACGGTGGAGGGCAACTGGAACGACTGGCTGCCGCTGGTGGTGCTGCTGGCGGTAGCCGCGGTGGTGCTGGCGGCCCTGTGCCTGATGTTCTTCATCCGGGCGGAGCTGAAGCCCGTGCGGCAGATGGTACGGGCGGCCCGGGCCATGGCGGACGGGGATTTCCAGGCGCGGGTGGCCACGGAAAAGGGCTCCCCGGAGATCCGGGAGCTGGCCACCTCCTTCAATCAGATGGCGGACAGGCTGGCGGATACCGAGCGGAGCCGCAAGGAGTTTGTGGCCAATGTGAGCCACGAGCTGCGCAGCCCCATCACCTCCATTGCAGGGTACGTGAAGGGCATGGAGGACGGCGTGATCCCGCCGGAGGAGCATGCCCATTACCTGTCCATCGTGAGCGACGAGACGACCCGTCTGTCCAAGCTGATCAGCCAGCTGCTGGCCCTTTCCCGGCTGGAACGGGACGACGCGAAGCTGGAGGAAACGGACTTCGATGTGTGCGAGATGCTGCGCCGGGCTGTCATCCGCCGGATGAATGAGCTGGAGCGGAAGCGGCTGGAGATCGTGTGCGATTTCACGCAGGAGCCCTGCATGGTGCACGCGGACAGCGACCGCATCGAGCAGGTGGTGATCAACCTGCTGGACAACGCCATCCGCTTTACGCCGGAGGGCGGGCGCATCATCCTGGGCACCGAGGCAGCGGGCAGCGAACGGCTGATCCGGGTGCGGGACAACGGCTGCGGCATTTCTGAGGAGGACCGGCCCCATGTGTTCGAGCGGTTCTTCACGGCGGACCGGGCGCACACCGCCGGCAAGGGTACGGGCCTGGGCCTGGCCATCAGCCAGCGCATCATGGAGATGCACGGCACCCGGCTGCGGCTGGAGGATACGCCGGAGGGGGCGTCCTTCATCTTTACGCTGCCCGGGGCAGAAAACGTCTTGCCTGTACAGGCGAAATCGGATATAATGGAAGCATGAGAAGCTGATAACGGAGGCGTCGGGATGAAAGAGCTTGCGGAGATCCGGACGGAGCTGGACCAGGTGGACCGCTCCCTGGTGGCGGCCTTTGAAGCGCGTATGAACTTGTGCCGCCAGGTGGCGGAGTACAAGATCGCCCACGGCATGCAGGTGCTGGACGCGAGCCGGGAGGAGCAGGTGCTGGCATCCCGGGAGGCACTGGTGCGGGATCCCGCGCTGCGGCCCGCCGTGCGGGAGTTGTATCAGGAGCTGATGTCTCTCAGCCGCCGGGAGCAGCAGCGTATGGTGGAGGAGGCGGAGAAGTCATGCTGAGCCGTCATATCTTTCTGATCGGTATGCCGGGCAGCGGCAAGAGCAGCCTGGGCCGCAAGGTCTCCAATCTGCTGCATCTGCCCTATGTGGATATGGACAGCCGCATCCAGCAGGCGCTGGGCGGCACGGTGACGGAGATCTTTGAGAAATACGGGGAGGACGCCTTCCGCGCGGCCGAGACCAATATGCTCATCCAGGTCACCCGGGAGCAGCCCAGTCTGGTCTCCACTGGCGGCGGACTGGTGATGCGGGAGATCAACCGCCGCATCATGGTCAGCAACGGCGTGCTGCTGCTGGTGGACCGCCCCCTGGAGCTGATCATGAGCGACATCAAGCTGGACCGCCGCCCCCTGCTGGCCGCCAAGGGCCTGGACGAGGTGGAGCGCCTCTATCACGAGCGCATCGACACCTACCGCGACGCGGCCGACCTGGTGCTGAACAACAACGGCAGCTATTACGACGGCGTCAGTGGCCTGCAGAAACTGCTGAGGATGAATTTCAGCTTGTGAGAGGGCTTTATCAAATCAACACGAGGTATTGATTTCCATGGCAGAGTATGAATTTGAGCTGGTGGGCAAGATCGGCTCCATGGCCTTGATCCGCCGGGAGGATCAGGACATTGATTATAACATCTTCTCCCGCCTGGGCGCGGAGCTGAAGCCCGGCATGATCTGGGTCACCAGCGGCGCCACCGAGATCGGTCGCCTGGACTACATCAAGCGCACCCGTATGGAGCTTTGCGGCGACGCCGATCAGGACAAGGCCGATTATGCTGCCCAGGGGCAGTCCATCCTGATGCAGAACTACCGGCAGTTCATCCGGCAGGAGTACGGCATCCGGCAGGTGCTGGTGGAGCATACCCACTTCAACGATCCCGAAAAGCGGGAGCATATCCGCCGCCTGCTGATCCGTGCCGCCAAGCAGGGCACCATCCCGATCGTCAACTACAACGACCCAGTCAGCGACGAGGAAAACCGCAAGATGGAGCTTGCCGCCCGCCGTCAGGCCGGTGCGGAGGTCCATGAGTGCGTGGACAACGACGAGACCGCCGCGGTCATCGCCTCTTTGGTGCATGCCAAAATGCTGGTGCTGATGACCTCCACGGAGGGCATCTACCAGGATCCCCATGACCCTTCCACCCTGGTGCGCGAGGTCACCGGCCGCACTGTGGAGGACGTGGAGAGGGCTGTCCGCGCCCTGCAGCAAAGCTGCGTCGGTGCCAGCCGCGCCGGAGCCAACGGTGCAGGCGCCAAGCTGGAATACGCCCTCCAGTCCGTCAAGTCCGGCACCACGGTCATCATCGGCCACGCAAGGCACCGCCTGTCCGATTTGGTGAACGGGAGAGTGCCGTGCACCAGGATCGGGGTGGAGTAAGCTGTTTATGAGCATCAGGTCAAGAAGGTATGGCCTGATGTATTTTCGTAAAAGTAAATTGTACATGCACTGCTGGATGCTTTGCTTTGACAGCAGATGGAAGGAACATTCAGCGTATGGACAGCAGGAATGCGGAAAACGCGGAGAAGGAAAAAGCTTTTTCTCAACCGATGCAGGAACTCGAGACGGGGATCCGTCACAGACAAGGTGCCGCCCGGCTGCGTAGCCTGGACATCCTCAAAGGGCTGAGTTGTCTGGCGGTGGTCGCCATCCATTACAATTTCACAGGAAGCCTCAGCGTATTGGGGGAGGGCATCAAAGCCTTTTGCCGGTTTGCGGTACCGGTGTTTTTTGCTGTCTCCGGATACTTCCTGGTCAATGATGAATTGCGCTTTACTGATGATGCCATCGTCCGGAAGACACGGCATATTGCCCGGATGCTGGCCGGATGCTTCGTGTTTTTCTCCGCGTTCGTTGTATTGCATCAGTGCCTGATGAACGGGTCGTTTGATTGGTCATCCTATGTTGCCGGGAAGCTGACCGCCGGAAAGATCGTCAAATTCTTCCTCACCAACGATCCCTTTGAGTTCTCGCATTTGTGGTTTTTGCTTGCGCTGCTTTACTGTTATCTGTTTTCAATGCTGGTGCTGCAAAACGGCAAGCGGCTTCGTTTCCTCTGGCTGCTGATCCCCCTGGGGTTGACGGTGATGATTGGGCAGGAGTTCCCCGGACTCCTTCCGACCAACTCCGTTCTGATCCCATAGACGGAAACGAGGCTGTACTTCTTCAACCTGTTTTGCTGCAGGGCACTGCCGTTCTTCCTCTTCGGGACAGTGCTCCGGGCCGGAAAAGCCGGGATCGCAGGTCTGCCGCTGCCGGGAACGGTGCTTCTTCTCCTTGCGCTGCTGGGAAACAGTCTGGCCGTCTTCGAGCACTTCGCTACCGGGAGGGACGCTCAATTTTATCTCGGCTCCTATGTTGCGGTGGCGGCGCTCCTGGTATGGGCCGTCAAGGTGCCGAACCCCCAGGGGAAGCTTTGCGGAGCGCTGGAATACCTGGGCCGGGAAATGTCCATGCTGATTTATATCCTGCATATCCCGGTGGGCAAGACTGTGGACTGGCTGGCAAAGATCAACGGCTGGTATGGAAATCAGGTCTACTATCTGCTCCGCAGCGCCGCCATCCTGCTGCTGACGGTTCTGCTGGTCCTGTGCATCAAGACGTTGCAGAAACGGTTCTCCAAATAAGCAAGCAAAAAGCACCCAACCGGGTGCTTTTGATTTGCGTGGAAAGGATCACTCCGCCAGGGACGCTTTGCGCTCGGCCATGATGGTGGACTTGATGACCGCGTTTTCGACGGTGATGCCGGTCTCGGCGTGGATGGGATCGCTGCCGCAGACGATGGTCAGGGTGGCGTCGGCGATGGAGACATAGCCCTTGTCGTTGGTCTTGGTATTGGTGGAGCGGATGCCGTCCTTGTTGCAGACGATGCTCAGGGTGCCGCCCTGGATCTCGACGCAGTCCTTGCCGCGGATGCCGTTGCGGGCGGCTTCCACGTTGATGGTGCCGCTCTTGATGCGCAGATCATCCTTGCTGGCGATGCCGTCCAGGGTGGCGGCGGTCACGTTCAGGGTGCCCTCGCCGGTGATGGTCAGGTCGCTGCGGGAGAAGATGACGGCGTTGGGCTCATCATCCTTCTCGAAGGTATAGGACGCGCCGCCGGACAAGGTGCTGACGGTGCCCTCCATCAGGGAGATGGTCACGCGGGGAGAGGCCTTGGTGATCATGAGGGCCGCGCCGGTCTCATTGTGGACGGTCAGGCCGTTCAGGTACAGGGTGATCTTGCCCTCGTTGGGGCTGTTGACCACGATGGAGCCATTGCTCAGGGAGCCGGACAGGATATATTCACCGGGCATGGTGATGGTCAGCACGGACGCGTCAAAGGTCACGCCGCTGCCGGCACCGGTCACGCCGCTGTCGGAAAGATTCAGCACCACCGGATCGGCGGAAGCCACAGCGCACAGGGCGAGCATCAGCACCGCCAGCAGGCAAACGATCAGCTTTTTCATGGGAAACCTCCTTCGGTATCGATCGGAACAGGTCATACAGTACCATGATTTCCGGCAAAAATCAAGGAAATCACAGGAATTTCAGAAAACGTCCTCATTTCTT
>R14__coassemble_666_pt1 | contig 21782 bp, 16 predicted proteins | sample R14__metabat2_high_PE_026 | metagenome-assembled genome bin R14 | reverse complement strand
GCGGAGACAGTCCGCTGTGATCCCTGGGCCACACTTCACGGAGTGTGGCTCTTTTTTATGCGGCCAAGGGGCTGACTTTTCCGGGGCCGGAGTTTTTCCGCTGCGCTTGCAGCGTGATGGTGATGATCAGAGGAAACGAAGTGAGAAGAGGGGGTGCGGGTGGTCCCGAACATAATAAACGAAGGGAAAATCCGAAGCTCAGATCGTTTCCACGGTCGCGGTCGATAAGGCGGAAGGGTCCTGCTGGAAGCGATTTCAGGGTAAAAAATCCCTGCATTTTATTAGAAAACGTCGCTCAACTTGGTCAGGCATGCCTCGTCTCTTACCCTATAATTCCATTCTTATTCCAAGGGTTGATGAACTTCACATACAGTGACCAGCCCTCATCAAAGGGGCTGTACGGTTCATAGCTTTCATCGAACTCACGGAGAGCAGGCATCTCCACATCGTTGGCGTCCCATGCGTCAAGCTCCTCGTCGGAAAGGCCTGCCAGGTCAAAGAACTCCAGCGTATGGGGATCGCGCTCGGCAACCTTGTCGTTGATGTCATCCGGGTCCACGGGCAGGAGCCCCTGACACTCCAGCACGTACTCGTCCTCGTTGTCGATGCCATTGGAGATTTCTTCACACTCGATGTCCTCATAGGCCCGCTCCAATGCAGGCTCAAGCTCCGGGATCTCGTTGAGATCTTTGTGCAGCCGGACAGCCTCGTCGTAGATCGCTTCTTCCTCATCGGTCAGCCTGACGCTCTCGTCGATCCAGTCGCTGGAATCCAGCCTGCCAAAGCTCACACCATAATGGATGTCAACGTACTTGGCCATAACGCCTTCTCCTCTCTGTGAGATCATCCGTTCAGTAGCGCTGCTCATAGAACGGTGCACCTGGGTGAAACTCGCCAAAGCTATTTTTAGTATAGCACAAAACGCCGCAGAATGCTACTGTGGATTTGTCAATTCCGGGAAAGTGGGTCACATTGGGAACATTGTCTGTCCCAGGCCTTTGATGCACTGGCACAAATCCCTCAGATATGCTATACTAGGAACAATGATCTGCAGGAGGTTGCGGAAATGATCAACGCGGAAAACATCGGCAAGCGCATCAAGCTGCTGCGGAAGAAGAAGAATGTATCCCAGGAGAAAATGGCGCTTGATCTCGGAATGTACCAGGCGGACATCTCCAACCTGGAACGTGCCATGTCGGGCAGCGGGATCACGGACCTTTCCAAGCTGCAGGCGATTGCTGACTATTTCGGTGTTTCCCTCGTGTACCTGCTGATGGGCGATGAGCCTGAGGCCGGTACACCGACCACCAATGCAGCGAAAGCGGAGGAGGTCACCGTACAGGACTATATCCTCACCGATGCCCGGTATGGCCAGGAGGGGTTCTCCACCTATGCATCGGAACTGACACTGACCGCACCGGATGGCAAGGTGATGTATGTGTCTTTTGCTGAGGTCTATGACGTTCCCCGCTTCTTCAAAACAGATACCGGCATCTTCGAAGAGCTGATGGCACAGAAATTCCCGTAGGACCTGCCCAGGGCGCTGCAGCTGAACTGCTTCCTTTCCGGCGATGATTACATCGACATCTTCCACCACGTTGAACCGGACTGGCTGAGCATCTGCCGCTACCTGATCTTTATCGCCACGGAAGGCGACTACGGCGAAGCGGATGTGCTCAGGCTGATTGAGGAAACCAAAGATAAGGCGATCAGGGATATCCGGGCACCTGTCCCGGACAGGGAACCGACCGAGATGTTCGACGTGGATTATTCCGACCTGTCCATGGTCTATCGCTATCGCCTGATGATCGAGACGAGCCTCAAGAATCCTTCGATCTACGCTGACCTGGATGGTGGTTACGGACACAAACAGGATAAGGTGCTCCTGGAACGGCTCAAGGCCGCCTGCGTCTCGGAGGAGGCCTACAAGGTTTGGAAGAAAGACCTGATCGACGCCAAGCTCAAGGAAGTCATGGAGAAGCAGGAGATCGTCACCATCCGCTACGTGTTCGTCGGGATCGGTTCCTATAAGGCCATCATGCCCAAGGAAGAAGTGGAGTCCTTCTACTGCTGGATCCAGGGCAACGGCTCAGCCTTCGCCGGTAAACCGGAGCCCGCAACCAAGCCGGAGATCCGCACCTTTGTCGCCGAGCATATTGCCGACAAGATGCTTGGTATCCCGTCCTCCATGGTCTGATCCCGGCACGGTGAAATTCTGATTTTCGTTTTATAGGAATCCGGCTATGGAAAATCAGCCCGGCTTCTGCTATCCTTTGACTGTCGAAAAGAACACAGCGACAGAGAACAGGAGGACGAACACGATGAGCAGGATGATGATTGAAGAGATCAAGGTTGGCGTTTCCAAGGGCGGTGTGGCCTGCGGTCCCGTCAGCGGGAATGTGGTGGCCGAGGTGCGCATCCGTGATATGGAGGAAGGCACCGTAACGTTCCACGCCCTCTCCGAAGTGGCCGGTACACTCAACTTCACCGCCACCTCCGAGAGCACCTATGACATCCAGATCAGGGACGACGCCGACGAGGAAGAAGCCTGGGAGCAGGTTCAGGAAGGTTATGTCGGTGGCTACGACAGCTACGAAGATTTCTACGCGGACCTGGAGAAGCACGAGACCTGCACCGAGGCCATGGCCCCTGTCTGGAAGTACCTTGCCTATCTGGTCCGTGCCGACTGGGACGCGATCGATCACATGAAGACCATAAGCACCGGCAAGTGCCTGGGTGATTTCGAGCTCCCCGTGTGCGACGCAGAGCAGGAGTACCTGAACAACCATACCGACGCGTAACACAACAGCAAGCCGGGCCGCAAGAAGCAGCCCGGCTTTTACGTGGAGTTCCCTGCCATACCGCGTCTCTGTGCTCTTCTCCGTTGTCAGAGCATCAAAAAAACGCGCAGGATATATCCTGCTGGGAGCTGCTGGGCATACGAACGGATGCTTGCAACAACCTCCCATACCATTCATAGATGATCTCGTCTGTACGCCTATCCCACCGACCGTCATTTCAACTGGCGATAGTCACTTCATTGTCCTACTTTCAGCGGCTTGACAGGGGTGCTGAGGTATGATAGACTGTACAAAGTTCCTACCAGAAAAACACCTCTGAGGTGGAATAACTGTTAGGTAGAACAACCGCCTATTTTGTGCTGTTCCGTATGGTTCTGCAGGCGCTGCCAAGGTCATTAATCCCCGAGCTGAACGGCAAGCTGATCGGCTCTGCCCAGCGTGTGCCCGTCCCCACCGGCTCCACCACCATCCTGGTTGCCGTTGTGAAGGGCCAGAACATCACCAAGGACAGCATCAACGCCGCCATGAAGGCTGCCGGCTCTGAGTCCTTCGGCTACACCGAGGAGCAGCTGGTGTCCTCCGACATCATCGGCATGCGCTATGGCTCCCTGTTCGATGCCACCCAGACCATGGTTGCCAAGCTGGACGACGACACCTATCAGGTGCAGGTCGTGTCCTGGTACGACAACGAGAACTCCTACACCTCTCAGATGGTCCGCACCATCAAGTACTTCGCCGAGCTGAAGTAATTCAGTCCGCCGGGTATACGGTGTAACGTTCAAGGCCCATCCGTTCTTTGCGAGCGGATGGGTCTATTCTTTTTCTCCTCCGTGAACGCAAAAAGAGCGGCCGGCCTTTTGTGGCTGTCCGCTCGTTTGTGTTTCATCCATCCGGTCAACGGCGTTGGTTCAATCTCCGAAGTAAGAGGTGGTCTCGCCGGATTCCGTGGTCTCCTTCATGCTCTTCGGCACACTGATGAAGGGCTTGAAGGGAAGTTCAAACACGAGCTCCTCTTCGTTCTGGGCACCGCCGGCAACAAGCTCCAGTTCCTCGTTCTTCATTTCCAGTTTCATGATCTTATTCCTCCTCGCCGCTTGGGCGTTTCTCTTCATTTTCCGTAGCCCTCCTGGCTACGGTCACAGTATAGCGCAGGCACCCGGAAGGAAAAACAGAAACAGAGGAAGGATAGACGGGCTTATTCCGTCAAGGGCGCAAAATAACGAAAGCTGCCTCCGTTTTTTATTCTCCCACGATCCACGCGGCGTATCGCTGCCAGAAGTAGCTGAGCCGGTAGCTTTCGGCCTGACCGGCGGGCACTGCGATGAGGAAGGACGCGCCGTCCATCAGGCCGTCCCCCACGGTGCAGGCGGTGGGGGTGCCGTCCCGGAGCACCAGGCGCTCCAGGCTGCCGCAGCCCCGGAAGAGGCCGTCGGGCAGGGCGTGGATGTTGGCCTGGATGACCACCTCCCGCAGCTGTGCGCAGTCATGGAAGAGGTCATCGGCCAGCGCCGTCACCGCCTCCCCCTGCCATGTGGCGGGCACGGTCAGCGTTTCGGCGGCGCGGCCGGCGTCCGTCAGGCCGGACACGCACCAGCCGCTGTCGGCAGCGGTATAGGTGAAGCAGTCCGCGTCGGTGTCGTCCCCGGCGGTCACGCTTTGGGCGGCGGCGGGCATCGCGGGCAGGGTGATGTCCGTCACGGAGGTATCCCCCAGCCAGACCTTCACGTCCTCGATGAGCAGCTTCGTGAAGACGATGCTGCCGGAGCCGTTCAGGTGGAAGTTGCTGTCGTAGAACCAGCCCGCGTCCAGCAGGCAGCGGTGCGGGCTGCCCAGGCAGGTCAGCTGCAGACGGGCTTCGATCAGCTCCCGCCAGCGGTCGATCATGGAGACCGAGGTATCGGAGGCCAGCGCGGCGCGGTTCATGGGCGGATCGTGCCACAGCACCGTGGCCCCGGCATTTTCCGCTTTTTGGGTGAAGGCGCGCACCGCGTCCACGAATTCGTCCGACAGCAGCTCCTCGTCAAAGCGGATCAGCGCGTCCCGGCTGTAGCCTTCGGGCAGGATGTTCCCCGCGCGCTCCTCCGGGAGGATATCGCCGTACGCGTTGAAGGCGGCGCGGGTATAGATGCCCTCCGTCTTTGGTCCGCCGGTCAGCGTGTAATACAGCTTCTTCGCGCCAAAGCCCGGAAACGCCGCGGCCAGCGCCGGCAAATGGGAGGCATTCAGCCGGGTCAGCAGCGCAAAGTCACCGTCCGCCGCCTGCCAGAGGGTCTCGCCGCTGACATGGTCGGAGAGGGAAAGCGCCGACTGCTCCGGCATCAGGATCACCACGTCCCCCGCCCGCAGCTCCGGCAGGGCCAGATCCAGCATCACGGTCACGCCCATCTCGGCATACAGGCCGAAGTCCACCACCGTGTAGCCGGGCAGCTGCTCCTCCATCAGGGCGCCGTCCAAAGCAAAGGGCACACAGCTCCCTCCGATGACGATGATCCGCTTCCCTTCCGCCTCCCGCAGCCGGATCACCTTGTCCTGCAGCGCGGCGGAGTACGTCTCCCCGAACCGCGCAGGCAGCACAAAAGCGCAGCCCGACAGGAACAGCGTCAGGCCGCAGACCCAGCAAAGGAAAGCACGCAAGGGATGGTGAGACATGGAAACCTCCCGGAGAGCCCTCTCACCCGCTTCGCGGTAGCTCCCCCAAAGGGGGAGCCTTTTGGATGGTTGCTCCCGCATGCCTCCCCCAGGCTCCCCCTTTGGGGGAGCTGTCGCCGCAGCGACTGAGAGGGCTTTCCCGGCAGCGACTGAGAGGGCTTCAGAACCTGAAATAGATAAACGCCGCGCTCCCGCCTTCGGTGAAGGTGAGGCACCAGGCCGCGGCGGCGGTCAGGAACAGCAGCAGGCAGAGCCATCCCTGGCCGAAGAAGGGGCGACGGGCGTGGGCCAGCCGGTCCAGCGGGGGCACCAGGGCGGGGAGCACCAGCAGGGAGAGCAGCTGCGGCAGGGTCAGCTCCAGGCCGGTCAGCAGCTCCGCCGGGCGGAAATCGAAGAGCATGCGCCGGTAGACCTCCAGGGCCTGGCCGGCATCTCCGGCGCGGAAGAGCACCCAGGCCAGCAGGATGCCGATCACTGCAAGCACCCGCGGGGGCTTGATGTGCAGCCGCTTCTCCAGCAGGGTCTCCGCGACCATCATCAGGCCATGGAGGAGCCCCCACAGCACAAAGGACAGCTCCGCCCCGTGCCACAGGCCGCTGACCAGGAACACCGCCACCAGGCAGAGGCATTCCCGCAGAAGGCCACGGCGGCTTCCGCCCAGGGGGATGTACAGGTAATCCCGGAGCCAGCGGCTGAGGCTGCGGTGCCATCGCCGCCAGAAATCCCGCACAGACACCGCGGCCCAGGGACGGTCGAAGTTCTCGGACAGGCGGATGCCCATCAGCCCGGCGGCGCCCACGGCGATATCGCTGTAGCCGGAGAAGTCGCAGTAGATCTGCACCGCGAAGAACAGCGTGGCCAGCAGCAGGGACGCGCCGCCCGCGGTGCCGCCCGTGGCATAGGCGGCATCCACAACCACAGCCAGGCGGTCGGCGATGAAGACCTTCTTCACCAGGCCGCACAGCAGCCGCAGCACGGACAGTGACGCCTCCTCCCGGGTGGGCAGCGCGGCGGACTTCAGCTGGGGCAGCAGGTCCCCGGTGCGCTCGATGGGCCCGGCCACCAGCTGGGGGAAGAAGGCCACATACAGCAGGAAGTACCCGGGATCCCGCTCCGCCGGGTAGTGCCCCCGGGAAACATCGAACAGATAGGACAGGGCCTGGAAGGTGTAGAAGGAGATGCCAAGCGGCAGCGGCAGGGACGGCACCGTCACCGCCCAACCCAGGGCAAAGTCCAGATACTTGAAGAGGAACAGCGGCAGCAGGCACAGCAGCGCGTACAGGATCAGCCGCCGCCGCTTTTGCCGGGGATCGGCGGCGTGCTCCACCCGCAGCGCGCCCAGCCAGCTGAGGAACGCCACCGCCAGCAGCAGGGGCAGCAGCTCCGGCCCGGCACAGGCGTAGAAGCAGCAGGAGGCCAGCAGCAGCACCGGCTTCCGGAAGCGGGGCAGCACCCGCAGCAGGAGCAGCACCGCCGACAGGAAGAAGGGAAAGCCCAGGTCGGTAAAGCTCACGGCCGCGCCTCCTTCCACAGGAGCAAAGACACCGCCAGCGCGGGCACCGGCAGCACCAGCAGCGCCTCCCCGGGCAGGCTCAGGGCCAGTCCCAGGAGGAGCGCCGCGCACAGGCAGAACGCCGCCAGGTGCAGCAGCCAGGCTCTGCGCAGCCGCAGCCCCAGGCCCGCAAGGATCGCCGTCAGCAACGCCAGCAGCGGCAGCAGGGGATATTGCAGCAGCATCCGCATCAGGGCGTCACCTCCAGCCAGGGCGCCAGGTCCTCTATCACCTTTTGGGTATGCAGCGCAACGCCCTCGGTGGACAGGTGATTGTCCGTGCCGTAAAAGTACAGCGCGTCCATCAGGGCGTCCGCCGGATCGGAGATCACCTGCGCGTGCAAGCGCTCCCGGGCGGCGGCGCCCAAAGAGGCAACGGCCTCCGGGGTGCTCTCCGCGGTGACGCTGCGGCTGCTGCGGGGCGACCAGGTGAACAGCACCTCCGCGCCGCGATCGGTGAAGGCGTCAAACACCCGGTTCAGACCGTCCCAGCAGGCATCGGAGATCGCCTCCTGGGTGAAGGCCGCCCGCTTGACGCCGAAGAGCTTGCCGTCCACATTGTTCGGGCGGTGCAGGATGTAATCGCCATATTTGTTATAAGAAGGGGTCTCGCAGGCGACCCGGTCCTCGTCAAACTGAGATGGCACGTCATCATAGCTGCGGGCGGGCAGGGACAGGCGGGCGGTCTGGTATTCCCCAAAGGCGTCGAACAGCCCGGTCAGCTGCCGGCAGTCCAGCAGCGTCAGCAGGTCGTAGTTCGATTCCAGCATGCACCAGGTCTCCCGGTCCATGCGGTCGGAGGCGCAGAACTGCTCCTCGATGGCGTCCAGCTCCGGGGAAGAAAGCACCACGTCCCCCTCCCGCAGGTAGGGCAGCAGCAGCAGCGCCTGGGGCAGCATGTTGGCATAGGCGTACACGCCCATGTTGACCACCTTATACGCGGGGAACGCCGCTTCCAGGGCCGCGCTGTCATAGCCGAAGCGGGCGGAGGAGCCGCAGAACAGGATGAGCTTCCTTTCCTCCTGCATGGAGGCGAGGTAGTCGACCTTCTGGGAGAGGGTGTCGAAGTAGGTGCCGCACCAGACCGGCTCCCGCAGGGCGTTCACGTACAGGGTGCCCACGCTGACCGTGCCGAAGGAGGCGTCGCTGACCGAGATCAGCCCGTCGAACAGATACATCCGCTCCGCCTATAGCGAAACGAAGGCCCCTTCCTCAATGAAGGTCAGGGAGGACGGCAGCACCAGCGTGCCCGTCACCCTTCCGAAGGCCCCCGCCGCGATGCCGGTCACGGGCAGGCCGCCCAGGGTCTCCGGCACCGTGACGTCCTCTGTCAGGTCACAGCGGGTGATGACGGCGCCGCCGTTTTCCTCCCGCCAGCAGAAGCATTCCTCCGGGGAGGCGGGCACGGTCTCCAGGTACAGCTCCAGCGGCTCGGCGGTGCGGTCCGGCCGGCTGCCGAAGCCCACATGGGTGCCGCTGCCATCCGGTTGGGTATTCCAGCCGATGGCCACGCGGCCGTCGATCCGGTCATCGTCGCTCCAGGCCGGCGCGTTGGGCCGCAGACGGGTGCTCGTTTCCGTATACGGCGCATGGGGCGCATCCGCGGTCAGGTGCACGCAGGTGGTATACGCCGTCTGCAGGGTGATGCGGATCAGCGAGGGATAGCGCACGCCGTACAGCGTCAGCAGCACCTGATCCGAATCCGGCACCGCGTCCGCCGACCAGTGCTCATAGCTGACGTCCGCGATCCGCGTCCCCTCCGGCAGCGTCAGCCGTGCCGTCAGATCCTCGCCCCGGGTCACCTGATATCGCTGCGTGACGAACCCGATCTCCGGGTTGTCCTCAAACACCACGGAGACCGTCCCCGTCCCCGTGCTCCGCGCCGCGCACCCCGAAAGGAGGAGCAGCGTGCACAGCAAAACAAGAAGCCGATGAACTTTGTGCATGGTGCGCCTCCTTTCTGAGATGAAACTCCCTCAGTCGCTTCGCGACAGCTCCCTCGGAGAGGGAGCCTTTTGGATACTTGGCTCCAGTTACTTGAAGGCTCCCTCTCCGAGGGAGCTGTCAGCGCAGCTGACTGAGGGAGTTCCTGTCGCCGCAGCGACTGAGAGGGCTTTCCCAGATTATAAACCGCGCTTTCATGATAGTCAATCCGGGGTTCATGGCGCAAACCGCATATTTTTGACACAAATCGTGCATAAACGCGCTGTTACAATCTTGACATTGCCTTGTAAAAATGGGATAATAACCTAAGGCACAACCGGATCCCGGATCCGGCATCCAATTTTACAACAGGGGGAACCAAGGATGAAGAGTAGCAAGCTTTCCTCCGCTATGCGGGGCATCGCGGCCATCATGGCAGCCGTGTTTGTCCTGGCCAGCGTAGGTACCACCGTCGCAAACGGTTATCGTACCAGCCTGGACTATTTCCTGGGTACGAACAGCTTTGTGACCCGCACCGATGATGACGCCGCCCGCTTCAAGAGCGACTATGCCACCATCGAAGAAATGGCCGCCGCAGCCAAGGACATCGCCATCCGCGAGGGCGCTGAGGGCACCGTCGTCATGAAGAATGACAACAATGTGCTGCCCCTGGCCGCCACCAAGGAAGTGGCCCTGTTCGGCCTGGCAGCCTATGCCCAGTATCCCTATACCAGCGGCGACCTGAAGGCCGGCAACGATGACGCTGTCGAGCTGCTGGACGCCCTGGAGGAGGCCGGCGTGAAGGTCAACGAGACGGTGAAGGATATGTACATGACCAAGATCCTGAACCCTCATGACGTGGAAACGCCCAACGCCTGGACCGGCGAGATCACCATCACCACCGGCTATGACAACATCTATGTTGCCGCTCCCGGTGATATGACCGAGTACCAGATCGTCGAGGTTACCCCCGACCGCTTTGAGGCCCTGGGCTGCCCCGCCGACTGGAAGGAAAAGATCGACAAGGAAAACACCGTGGGTATCTGCGTGTTCGCCCGCGGCGCCGGTGAAGGCAACACCTACAAGCCCGGCTCCGCGCTGGACTCCCAGGGCAACCCCACCGGCAAGGATCCCCTGGCCCTCAGCGATGAGGAGCTGGCCGTGATCGACGCCGCCAAGGAAACCTGCAGCCAGGTCATCGTGCTGATCAACTCCGGCAACACCATGGTCCTGAAGGACATCGCTGCCGGCGGCGAGCATGAGGTCGACGGCATCTGCTACATCGGCTGCACCAACGATTACCAGGCCATCGGTATCGCCCAGGTGCTGACCGGTGCCGTGAACGCCACCGGCGCTTTGACCGACACCTATGTGGCGGACAACAGCTCCATCCCCGCCGTGCAGAACTTCGGCGGCGACTACTATGCCGACTATGAGGTCGTGAACAGCGACGGCACCGACGCCCGCTATCCCGGCGTGACCATCGCCAACACCACCGCCAGCTCCTTCGGTGGCACCGATACCTACAACGGCGGCACCTACATCGTGGAAGCCGAAGGTATCTACGTGGGCTACAAGTACTATGAGACCCGTTACTTCGACAGCGTGATGAACCCTGACTTCAAGGCTTCCTCCGCTTCCGGCGCCACCCAGAGCGAGACCTGGGACTACAACAAGGAAGTGCTGTTCACCTTCGGCCATGGCCTGTCCTACCTGGACTACACCCAGACCGTGAAGAGCGTGACCGTGGACAACTCCGAGAACGGCAACATCACCGCCGTGATCGAGGTGGCCAACAAGAGCGACAAGGATGGCAAGTTCCTGGCCCAGCTGTATGTGCAACAGCCCTACACCGAGTATGACAAGACCAACCTGGTGGAGAAGTCCGCCGTCATGTTCCTGAACTCCGCCAAGGTGGACGTGAAGGCCGGCAGCACCGCTGAGGTAACCATCACCGTGCCCACCAAGTACCTGGCCAGCTACGACTACAAGAACGCCAAGACCTACATCCTGGACGACGGCGACTACTACTTCACCGCCGCTGCCGGCAGCCATGAGGCCGCCAACAACTTCCTGGCCGCCCAGGGCAAGACCGTTGCCGACGGCATGGACGCCGAGGCCAAGGGCACCTGCGTGACCTGGAACCTGGCCGCCCTGGACAACACCACCTTCGCCACCGCCAACGGCACCGCCGTGACCAACGTGGCCGATGACGCCGACCTGAACTACTGGACCGGCACCGACACCGTGACCTACCTGAGCCGTCAGGATTGGGAGACCACCTACCCCATCAACTACAACACCGTCGAGATCAAGATCTCTGACAGCCCCAAGGCTGCCGAGTGGATCGCCGCCCTGCGCGGTCAGGTCTACACCGTGAAGACCGATGAGCCCGCCACTGAGGGCGGCAACCTGGGTCTGAAGTTCGATGCCTCCTCCATCTCCGAGGAAGCCCTGAAGGACATCACCAACGAGTACTGGGAGAAGCTGGTCTCCGAGATCACCATCGACCAGGCCGTGGGCGCTGTCATCCATGGCGGCAGCCGTTCCGATACCCTGGACAATGTGGATAACCCCGTGGTCATCCAGAACGAGGGCGTGTCCGGCTTCACCTCCGCCTACACCGACGAGGCTACCGGCAAGACCTACCACTTCAACGTTCATTCCCAGACCCTGATGGGCTCCTCCTTCAACCCCGAGCTGGCCTATGAGTGGGGCCTGGTCGAGGGCAACAGCGGCCTGTGGCTGAAGCGCTATCAGCTGTGGGGCACCGGCCTGACCCAGCGCCGTACGCCTTACAACGGCCGTAACTATGAGTACATCTCCGAGGATCCCATGCTGACCAACCGCATCGGCTACGGCATCCTGCAGGGCTGCGCCGAGAAGGGCATCATGAACGGCCCGAAGCATATGGGCTTCAACGACCAGGAGCACAACCGTGGCGGCGTGTCCGCGTACATGACCGAGCAGAAGTTCCGTGAGACCGACCTGCGCGGCTTCCAGGGCGGCCTGAGCGATGCCCAGGGCATGGCCGTGATGATCGCCTTCAACCGTATCGGCGCCACCAATGCCGCCCACTACTCCGCCATGCTGCAGACCATCCTGCGTGACGAGTGGGGCTTCGAGGGCCTGATCTCCACCGATATGATGAACAACAAGTACTACTTCAATGCCGAGTCCATGGTCATGGCCGGTATCACCCAGGTGGCTGACTTCGCGACCGACGACGCGCACCTGAACCAGGGCGACGGCGGCGTGGACAAGACCTGGAGCTACCTGTCCGTGGACGCTGTGAAGAACGATGCCACGCTGGTCAATCAGGCCCGTGAGAACCTGAAGTATCAGCTGTACACCTTCGCGAACAGCGCTGTGCTGAATGTCAAGACCGAGCAGGTCGCCGTGTGGTGGGATACCGCCCTGAACGTGACCACCAAGGTGAGCGCCGCCCTGGCCTGCATCGCCGGCCTGTGCTGGATCGCTCTGACCTTCGTGAACGGCAAGAAGAAGGAGAACTGAACGATGAGCAACGCAAAGAAGAGTAAGGGCGCCCTGATCGCCGCGGCGATCGCGGTCGTTATGACCATCGTTTCCTTTGTCATCTATACCATGAACATCGGCGCCGAGGGCTACTATAAGGCCGCCTCCGTGCCGAATCTGCCCCTGTACACCTGGCTGGCCGTGGGCGCCATGGTGCTGGCCGTCGTTATCGGCAAGGCCCTGCAGAACGTGAAGGGCATCGGCGGCAGCCTGGTGTCCATCGTGACCGGTCTTCTGCAGATCGCGGCCCCCGTGCTGCTGGCCTACTGCCTGATCAACCTGATCAGCGGCCGTGTGGAAGGCCTGGGCTATATCTACTTCTCCAACGCGGATGTGGCCAAGGAGGTCCAGACCGCTGCCAACCTGTCCTCCGCCACCCAGGCCATCGTGAGCATGGTCTGCTACGGCGTGAGCATGCTGCTGGCCTGCGTCGCCGCCTTCTTCTCCGCGAAGAAGAACTGATCCCATTACTCCGGATGCGGAGGGCATACACCGTGCCCTCCGCATCCTTCTATCCATGACAAGAAGAACCTCTCTGTCGCTGCGGCGGTGGAAACTCCCTCAGTCAGCTGCGCTGACAGCTCCCTCGGGGAGGGAGCCTTTAAGTTACCGGGGCTAAGTATCCAAAGGGCTCCCTCCCCGAGGGAGCTGGCGCGAAGCGACTGAGGGAGTGGGGCCCTTCCTGTCATGGATAGGATCCCATGGATCCATGCAATCAAGGAGTGTACTGACAATGAGCAAGATCAACATTCTGTCCCTGACGGTGGACGGGCTGAGCGAGGGGCTGGTGACCGATACCCTGCCCCGGTTCGCCTACAGCTATGACGGGGACATGACCTCCGCCCGGCTGGAGATCAACGGGCAAAGCTGGGACGCGGCCAACCAGACGGCGGTCTCCTGTGAGGGGCTGACCCTGCGGCCGCGCACCGACTACACGGCGAAGCTGACCGTGACCTCCGGCGAGGACAGCGACACCCGGACGCTGACCTTCCGCACCGGCAGGCTGGATACCCCCTGGCAGGCGAAGTGGATCACCGACGGCGCCTATACCTTCACCGAGAAGAAGGTCTCCCCGAAGGTGCTCAGCTTCCGCCGGAGCATTGCCTGCAAAAAGGCGGTAAAGCGGGCCGAGCTGTACGCCACCGCCCTGGGCATGTATGAGCTGACCCTGGACGGCGCCAAGGTGGGAGACCGCTACCTGGCCCCCGGCTTCACCTCCTACCGCCATGACCTGATGTACCAGACCTATGATGTGACCGCGCAGCTGCAGCCCGGCGACCATGAGCTGCTGTGCGAGGTGGCAGGCGGCTGGGCCGTGGGCTCCTTCGTGTTCACCCGCGCCAACCGCATCACCGCCGACCGCCAGGCCCTGCTGCTGGAGCTGCACATCGAGTACATGGACGGCGGCAGCGAGGTCATCGGCACGGATACCGGCTGGCAGACGGCCTCCGACGGCCCGGTAAAGATGGCCGACCTCTACGACGGCGAGACCTACGACGCCACCGTGGAGCCCGCCGCCATGGGCTGGCACGCCGCCTCGGAGGAGACCCTGAAGCTGAAGCCCGTGATCTCCGCGGACAGCGGCGAACGGGTCACCCGGCACGAGGTGCTGACCCCCAAATACATGAAGAGCGTGAACGGCCGGGACATCTACGACTGCGGCCAGAACTTCGCCGGTGTGGTCAGCCTGCGCATCAAGGGCCGCAAGGGGCAGACCGTGACGATCCGCCACGCGGAGATCCTGAATGCGGACGGCGACCTGAACACCGCCTTCCTGCGCAGCGCCAAGGCCACCTTCACCTACACCTGCAGGGACGGCTGGCAGGAGTACGCGCCCCGCTTCAGCTACATGGGCTTCCGCTATCTTTCCGTGGAGGGCATGGCCGGGGCGGAGATGGAGCTGAAGGCCTACGCGTTATATTCGGACGTACAGCCCATCGGCAGCTTCTCCTGCTCCAATGACCTGCTGAACCGCCTGAACGAGAACATCCAATGGGGCGCCCGCAGCAACTTTGTGGACATCCCCACCGACTGCCCCCAGCGCGACGAGCGCATGGGCTGGACCGGCGATATCTGCGTGTTTGCCCGCACCGCCTGCTACAACTTCGGCATGAACCGCTTCCTGCGGCGCTGGCTGCGGGATATGCGCTCCGAGCAGCTGCCCACCGGCGGCATCCCCAACACCATTCCCGCCCAAAGCTACGCCTTCCCCACCACCATGCCCTACATGGCCGTGGACTTCTGGGGCGATGCCTGCGTGATGGTGCCCTGGGCAATGTATCTGGCCACCGGCGATGTGCAGGTGCTGCGCGAGAACTACACCATGATGAAGAAGTACGTCAAGGCCTGCCGCTTCTGGGCGGGACTGGGCGTGGGCGAGCAGCGGTACATCTGGCACACCCCCGCCACGCTGCACTTCGGTGACTGGGTGGCCGCGGACGTACCGAAGATGTCCCAGTGGCAGGGACGCTCCAAGTGGACCGCCACCGCCAGCATCGCCAATACCAGCGGCCTGCTGTCTCAGATCGCCGCGCTGCTGGGAGAAAACGAGGACGCGAAGAAGTACGCGGAGATCAGCCAAAAGACCGGCGCGGCCTACCAGCACCTGCTGATGCAATCGGACGGCAGCCTGAAGGAGGAGTTCCAGACCGGCTACGTGCTGCCCCTGTACTTCCATATGCTGGACGAGGAGCACACGAAGGCGGCCGCGCAGCATCTGGCGGAGCTGGTGCGCAGGAACGGCTACCGCATCGGCACCGGCTTCCCGGGCACGCCCTATATCCTGTTCGCCCTGGCGGACAACGGCTACGCGGACGACGCCGTGAAGATGCTGATGAACACCGACTGCCCCTCCTGGCTGTATGAGGTGCGCGTGGGCGCCACCACCATCTGGGAGCGCTGGGACGGCCTGGACGAGAACGGCCTGTGCCCCATCGGCGACGACGGCACCGGCGGCATGATCTCCTACAACCACTACGCCAGCGGCGCGGTGGGCGACTTCCTCTACCGCAGGGTGCTGGGCCTGGAGCCCACGGAGGCCGGCTACCGGCGCTTCACCGTGAAGCCCCTGGGCAACACCGGCCTTGACTGGTGCAAGGGCGAGACCATGACCCCCTACGGCCGCATCGCCGTGGAATGGAAGCAGGAGGGCGCCGCCTTCACCCTGAAGGTGACGGTCCCCAGCGGCACCGAGTGCACCGCCATCCTGCCCGACGGCACCGAAAAGAAGCTGACACGCGGGGAATACACGATGACGATGTGACCTCATCTGGCCGCTGGCGCGGCCACCTTCCCCTAAAGGGGAAGGGCGGCTGCGGCCGCGGAAGGGCATGAAGCGTCGGAACTGCGTCTGCGACCCTTCCCCTTTAGGGGAAGGTGCTGAGCGCAGCGAAGCAGATGAGGTCGCACCCAGCACGCCGCAAAAAACGCATGCCCCACGAGGGCCTCCCTCAGTCAGCTGCGCTGACAGCTCCCTCGGGGAGGGAGCCTTCAGGCAACTGGAGCTAAGTGACCAAAGGGCTCCCTCTCCGAGGGAGCTGTCGCCGAAGGCGACTGAGGGAGGTCCCCCAAAAGGCTCCCCCTTTGGGGGACCTCCCACGAAGCGGGTGAGAGGGCCCCTTGTACCAAATACCTTATTCATCATAAAGGGAAAGGAACATGAACCATGAGCAACGCGAATAAGAAAAGCATCTGGACCAATCCGCTGACCCAGTCCGCAGTGGGCAAAGAGGTCAAGCTGCCGGAGATGATCTTCGGCTACTTCATCGGACCCTTTGGCGCACTGCTGTCCTCCGGTATCTTCACCAGCTTCCTGCAGGCCTATCTGGGCACCGTGCTGGGCCTGGACGCGGGCTTCCTGTCCGTGCTGCAGCTGGTGTCCACCGTGCTCATCGTGGCCGCCAACCTGATCGTGGGTCAGCTGATCGAGCGTACCCGGGTGCTGGCAGGCAAGGCCCGTCCTTGGATCCTGCTGTCCGCCCTGACCCTGTCCGTCGCCAGCGTGCTGATGTTCATCGTGCCCTTCCAGGGGACCGCGCGCTACGTCTGGATCGCCATCGCGTATAACCTGTACTACGCTGTGGCCTACCCCATCTACAACACGGCCAACTCCACCATGATCCCCGTATCCACCCGCGACAGCGAGAAGCGCAGCCTGCTGGCCTCCATGACCAACGTGGCCGGCCTGGGCGTGATGGGTGCCGGCTCCATGGTGTTCCCCATCCTGGTGGCCAATGTGCTGACCTATGAGGAAGCCAACGTGAGCCGCTGGTTCATCTGCATGCTGGCCATCGCCATCTTCGGCGCGCTGACCATCTACCTGCAGTTCAAGTTCACCCGCGAGCGCGTGACCGAGGAATCCATGACCGCCGGTACTGAGCAGACCACCGCCAAGGCCGTGTCCATGGGCACCCAGCTGAAGGCCGTGGCCAGCGAGAAGTGGTGGTGGGTCATCATCCTGTTCTACCTGTGCTTCCAGTGGTCCGGCGCCGTGAAGAACGGCTCCATGGTGTACTTCTGCCAGAAGGTGCTGAATGACACCACCGGCGGCTATCAGTCCCTGCTGGCCATCATGGGCGCCATCCCCATGGCCGTGGCCGCCGTGTTCGTGGTGCCGCTGGCCAACAAGTTCGGCAAGCGGAAGGTGACCATGATCGGCGCCGCCGTGGGCGTGGCGGGCGGCATCATCGCCGGCCTGTTCCCGGACAACATCGTCATGGTGTGCGTGGGCGTGGCCATCAAGTGCCTGGGCTCCTCTCCCGCCTGCTACCTGATCCTGGCCATGCTGGCGGACGTCATCGACCATGTGGAATACAAGAACAACATCCGTACCGACGGCCTGACCATGTCCATCTATTCTTCCCTGATGGTGGCCGCCACCCCCATCGGCGGCGCCATCCTGCAGGCCCTGATCGCCATGCTGCCCATCGAGACCGCCTCCACCGTCAGCTACATCTGGATCGAGACCATCTGCTACGGCATCTGCACCGTGCTGATGCTCTTCTTCAACGTGGAAAAGAACCTGAAGCAGGAGCAGGCGGAGATCCAGGCCCGGAGGAAGGAGTAATCCCCCATGAATCATGCATCCCTCATCCGTCAGATGACCCTGAAGGAAAAGTGCGCGATCCTTTCGGGCCGCGACGTGTGGCATACCCGGGCGGTGGAGCGGCTGAATATCCCCTCCATCTCCCTTTCCGACGGCCCCAGCGGTCTCCGCAAGCAGGCGGGAGCCGGGGACCATCTGGGCCTGAACGCCTCCGTGCCCGCCACCTGCATCCCCTCGGCGGCGACCGTCGCCAACAGCTGGGATCCCGGAGTGGCGGAGCAGGTGGGCGCGGTCATCGGCTCCGAGGCGGCGGCGCAGGACGTGCAGGTGCTGCTGGGCCCCGGCCTGAACACCAAGCGCAATCCCCTGTGCGGCCGCAACTTTGAGTACTTCTCCGAGGATCCCTACCTGTCCGGCAAGCTGGCGGCGGGATTCATCCGGGGCGTGCAGAGCCGGGGCGTTTCCGCCTGCGCCAAGCACTTCGCGGCCAACAGCCAGGAGCTGCGGCGCATGCACAGCGACAGCGTGATGGACGAGCGCACCCTGCGGGAATTGTACCTGACCAACTTCGAGATCGCGGTGAAGGAAGGTCAGCCCAGGACCATCATGACCAGCTACAACCGGCTGAACGGCACCTACACCAACGAGAGCGCCCACCTGCTGCAGGACATCCTGCGGGGCGAGTGGGGCTACACCGGCGCCGTGGTGACCGACTGGGGCGGCAGCAATGATTACACCTCCGGCGTCCGGGCCGGCATGAACCTGGAGATGCCCGCCGCCGGTGACGACAGCGCCATCCAGCTGATGCAGGCCGTGCGGGAGAACCGCATCGCCGAGAGCGTGGTGGACGAGCGGGTGGATCAGCTGCTGGACCTGGTGGACGCCACCATGGCCACCCGCAATACGGCACCCGCCGACATGGAGGCCAACCATCAGACCGCGCTGCGGGCGGCGGAGGCCTCCGCGGTGCTGCTGAAGAACGACAACGCCCTGCTGCCTTTGGACGGCGCCTCGAAGATCGCCCTGATCGGTGATTTCGCCGCCGCGCCCCGCTTCCAGGGTGCGGGCTCCAGCATGGTGAATCCCTACAAGGTGGACAGCCTGACCGATCTGGCGGGAAAGTATCTGCCCGGCCTGGTGGGCACCGCCCAGGGCTACGAGCGCAACGGCGGCGACAATGACGCCCTGGCGCAGGAGGCCCTGAAGCTGGCGGAGCAGGCGGACACCGTGATCTGCTGCATGGGCCTGACCGAAAGCTACGAGACCGAGGGCCTGGACCGCACCCATCTGCGGGTGCCGGACAACCAGGTCCGCCTGCTGGAGAAGCTGGCCCAGATAAATCATCGCGTCGTGATCGTGCTGATGGCCGGCAGCGCCGTGGAGATGCCCTGGCTGGAGCATGCCCAGGCCCTGCTGTATGCGGGTCTGTGCGGCCAGGCCGGTGCGGAGGCCCTGCTGCGCATCCTGACCGGCGCGGTCAATCCCTCCGGCAAGCTGGCGGAGACCTTCCCGGAGACGCTGGCGGATGTACCCTCCTCCAAGTGGTATCCCGGCGAGGAGCTGACCAGCGAATACCGTGAGGGCCTGTACGTGGGCTACCGCGCCTTTGACCGGCTGGGCCGGGGCGTGCGCTTCCCCTTCGGCTACGGCCTGAGCTACACCACCTTTGAGTACGCCGGGCTGTCCGTGACGGAGGAGGGCGTCTCCTTCAGCCTGACCAACACCGGCAAAACCGCCGGCGCGGAGATCGCCCAGCTGTATGTGGCCCTGCCCGGCGCGAAGATCTTCCGCCCGGAGAAGGAGCTGAAGGGCTTCACCAAGGTGGCGCTGGCCCCCGGCGAGACCCGGCGGGTAACGATCCCCTTCGACGACAAGACCTTCCGCTATTTCAACGTAAAGACCGGCCGCTGGGAGATCGAGGGCGGCACCTATGAGGTGCGCATCGGCGCGGGCAGCGCGGACATCCGCCTGACCGGCACCCTGGCGGTGAAAGGCACCGGCGCCCCGGATCCCTACGCCGGGCTGCCCATCGACTGCTACCGCACCGGCAGGGTGACCGATGTGCCGGACGAGAGCTTCCGGGCGCTGCTGGGCCATGCCATCCCGACCCACACCTGGGACCGCGGCGCGCCCCTGGGCATGAACGACACCATTTCCCAGCTGAGCTACGCGAAGAATCCCCTGGCCCGCCTGGCAGGCCGCATCCTGGAGAACAAGAAGAACAAGAGCCTGGCGGCAGGCAAGCCCGACCTGAACCTGCTGTTTATCTGCAATATGCCCTTCCGCGGCATCGGCAAGATGATGAACGGCATGGTGAGCATGGAAATGGCCGAGGCCATCCTCTTCATGGCGAACGGCCATGGCTTCCGCGGCTTCGGCCGGTTGGTCAAAGGCTTCTTCCGCAAGCCCAACCTGGAAAAGGCAAAATAAAACGAACGGTTCCCATTCAGCCCCGGATCCCAAACGATCAAAGGCTGAATGGGAACCCGCTTGCCGCATCCTCCGGCAAATTTCCCCATTCAAAATGCCGCCGTGATGCAAAAAAGCTCTTGACAAACATAGAAAGCTTTGTTATAATGATTCTCGCAGTCAGCAAGGCTGTAAGCATTGGGGAATGGTGTAACGGTAGCACCTGCGACTCTGACTCGTATTGCCTAGGTTCGAATCCTAGTTCCCCAGCTTCTTTGGCTCCGTTGTCTAGAGGCCTAGGACGCCGCCCTCTCAAGGCGAAAACATGGGTTCGAATCCCATCGGAGCTGCCATCTGAGCTTGTCTTTGGACAGGCTCTTTTTTTGCGTTTTGGAGAAGCCGACCTCATCTGTCCGCTTCGCGGACACCTTCCCCTGAAGGGGAAGGCTTTTTTATTCCCCCGCAGCAACTAAAAAGGCTCCCCCTTTGGGGACGAAAAAACAGCTGCCGCCAGTGGCGGCAGCCAGGCTGTTTTTGAGTTCGCGAAGCGGGTGAGGGAGTTCCCCCGCAGCAACTAAAAAGGCTCCCCCTTTGGGGGAGCTCCCGCGAAGCGGGTGGAGAGGGCTTGTTTATTCCTTTTCCAGCTTTTCCAGCATGACCTCGTAGGCGCGCTTCAGCTGGGCGTCGGTCAGGTCGCCGAACTCGTGCATGCCGTTGTCACCCTCGTCCAGGGTGACCTCCACATCGGGGGTGATGCCGATCTTGTGGATGGCGTTGCCGTTGGGCGTTACATATTCGGCCACGGTCAGCTGCATGCCGGCGCCGGACTCATCGATCTGCATGACCGCCTGGATGATGCCCTTGCCGTAGGTGGTCACGCCCACCACGGTGGCATCGGCGCGGTCCTTCAGGCAGCCGGTGAGGATCTCGGAGGAGGAGGCGCTGTTCTCATTCACCAGGACCACCAGGGCCATGTCGGTCTTGCCGTCCTTGGTGCGGTAGGAGTACTCATAGCCGTCCCGGTACCTGGCGGTGCAGACCACACCGGCGTCCAGGAAGATGTCCGCGATGTCGGTGGCATCCTGCACCCAGCCGCCGCCGTTGTCGCGCAGGTCGATGATCAGACCCTTGGCGCCCTGCTCCGCCAGCTGGGCCACGGCTTCGGTGAACTTTTCGGCGCAGTCGCCGGAGAACTCGTAGAGGATGATGTAGCCCACCTGATCGTCCAGCATGCCGGACTCTACCCGGTTGATGTTGACGGTGGCGCGCTCGATGGTGAAGGTCAGCTGATCCTCGCCGCGCAGGAAGGTGACATCCACCGTGGTGCCGGGGGTACCGCGCATGATGCTGACGGCCTCATCCAGGTTGGTGGCGGTGACGTAAAGGTCCTCGCCTACCCGGTACAGGATATCGCCCTTGTGCACACCGGCGGCCTCGGCGGGGCTGTTCGCGAACACCCGGCTGACGGTGCAGATGCCGGTGAGGTAGTTGCCGGAGATCTGGATGCCGATGCCAGCGTACTCGCCCTCGTCATCCTCCCAAAGCTCCGCGTAGGCCTCAGGCGTGTAGTAGAAGGTGTAGGGATCGCCGATGGCGTCCAGCAAGCCGGCGGAGGCGCCCTCGATCATGGTGGCGGTGTCCACCTCCTGGTAGTAGTCCTGCTCGACAATATCCATAATGGTCAGCAGCTGATCGAACTGCTGATAGCGCTCATACTGCTCCCGGGAGATGGTGACGGTATCGCTGTCGGAGGAAGCGGCGGTGGTGTCCGTGGAGGTGGCGGACTGGGCCGCCTGATAGAGGGAGCTCAGCCCCACCGTGGGCAGATAGGTGCAGCCGGCCACCAGGCTCGCGGCCAGCACCAGGCA
>R14__coassemble_664_pt1 | contig 21817 bp, 17 predicted proteins | sample R14__metabat2_high_PE_026 | metagenome-assembled genome bin R14 | reverse complement strand
AGAGCGAGAACACCTCCATCACCCGCGATGTCAGCGGCGAGGGTGTGCAGCAGGCGCTCCTGAAGATCCTGGAGGGCACCGATGCCAGCGTTCCTCCGCAGGGCGGCCGCAAGCATCCCCAGCAGGAAATGATCCATATCGATACCACCAATATCCTGTTCATCTGCGGCGGCGCATTCGACGGCATCGTGCCCATCATCCAGAACCGCATCGGCAAGAAGAGCCTGGGCTTTGGCGCGGAGGTGCAGAGCCTGAAGGCACCGGATGTCTCCCAGGCGCTGAAGGACATCCGCCCGGAGGACCTGACCAAGTATGGCCTGATCCCGGAGTTTGTCGGCCGTTTGCCCATCGTGGTCTCCCTGGACCAGCTGGATGAGCAGGCTTTGGCCCGCATCCTCACCGAGCCCAAGAATGCCCTCTGCAAGCAGTATCAGAAGCTGCTGGACATGGACGGCATTCATCTGGAGTTTGAACCGGAGGCGGTGCTGGCCATCGCCCATCAGGCCATCGAGCGCCGCTGCGGCGCCCGCGGTCTGCGCGCCATCATCGAGAATGTGATGCTGGACACCATGTTCGAGCTGCCCGGCCTGCCCAACGTGACCGGCTGCGTCATCGACGCGGAGGCCGTGGAGCATGGCAAGCCGCCGAAGCTGATCGAAGGCAAGCCGCGCACGGCCCGCCGTCGCAAGGCCGATCCCGGTGCGCTGCCTGCCGAGTCCACGGAAGGCGCTGTCTGATTTCCACAATCTATCGCGGAGACCGTCGCAGGCCTCCGCTTTTCTTTTGCTTTTTCGAAAAAAAGCTTGCAAAAAACGGTTCTCCCCTGTATACTGTCGTGGGCAGCAGGCGCTGCCGGTTTTTTGCTGTATTTTTACAGCTTCAGGATACAAATCTCAGGAGGAACTCCATGCCACCCAGGAAAAAGAGCTTGCTTGAAATTCCCGTGCTTGCCATGCGCGGGTTGATGGTTTTTCCCCATATGGTCCTCAGCTTCGATGTGGGCCGGGCCAAGTCCATTGCGGCGCTGGAAGCCGTGATGAACAAGGACCAGCGCATCTTCCTCACGGCCCAGAAGGATGCCGAGGTCGATGATCCCGCCGCCGAGGATCTGTTTGCCATGGGCACCCTGTGCACCGTCCGCCAGGTGATGAATTTGCCCGGCGACACCCTCCGCATTCTGGTGGAGGGGATGCAGCGGGCCGAGCTGAACAGCATCGTCTCCGAGGATCCTTATCTCGTCGGCAAGGTGCGTCCGCTGGAGGAATCCTTCGAGGAGGCCAAGGAGCTGCAGGCCACCGTCCATGCCACCCATGATTTCTTCGAGCAGTATGCCCGCACCAGCCAGCGTATCAGCCCCGAAACGGTGACCGCCATCAGCGAGATCGAGGATCCCGGCGAGCTGGCGGACACCATCGCGGCCAACGTGCTGCTCCACTTTGAGGAGCGGCAGAAGCAGCTGGAGATCGTGGATATCCCCCACCGCCTGGAGGCAGTCTGTCTTTACCTGGTCAAGGAGACGGAGCTGGCCGACCTGGAAAAGCAGGTGCAGGCCCGCATCAAGAAGCAGGTGGAGAAGAACCAGAAGGAGTACTATCTCCGGGAGCAGCTGAAGGCCATCCAGACCGAGCTGGGCGACACCGACGCCATGGACGTGGATGAGCTGCGCAAGCGCATGGAGGAAACGCCTCTGAACGAGGAAGCCCGCCAGCGCTGCGAGAAGGAGATCGAGCGGCTCTCCCGCATGGTGCCCGGCACGCCGGAGATCGCCATGGCGCGGACCTATATCGAATGGATCCTGGATCTGCCCTGGGGCAAGTGCACCACCGACAATCTGGATCTGAAGCGCGCCCGCAAGGTGCTGGCTGAGGATCATTACGGTCTGGACAAGGTGAAGGAGCGCATCATCGAGTACCTGGCTGTGCTGCGTATGAAGCAGGACATGAAGGGTCCGATCCTGTGCTTTGTGGGCCCTCCCGGCGTAGGCAAGACCAGCATCGTGCGGGCCATTGCCAAGGCGGTCGGCCGCCAGTTCGTGCAGATGAGCCTGGGCGGCGTGCGGGATGAGGCGGAGATCCGCGGTCATCGCCGCACCTATATCGGCGCCATTCCCGGCCGCATTATTTCCGGTCTGAAGCAGGCCGGCACCATGAACCCGGTGTTCCTTTTTGATGAGATCGACAAGATGGCCTCCGACTACCGGGGAGATCCCGCCTCCGCCATGCTGGAGGTGCTGGACGCGGAGCAGAACTTCGCCTTCCGCGACCATTATCTGGAGCTGCCCTTTGACCTGAGCAAGGTCATGTTCATCACCACGGCCAATTCTGTGGAGACCATCCCCGCTCCCCTGCTGGACCGTATGGAGATCATTGAGGTGCCCAGCTACACGGAGGAGGAAAAGCTTCAAATCGCCAAGCGGCATCTCCTGCCCAAGCAGACAGAGGCCCATGGTCTGTCTCCCAAGGCGGTCAAGGTGTCCGACAAAGTCATGCGAGCACTCATCGAAGGCTATACCCGTGAGGCGGGCGTCCGTACCCTGGAGCGCACCCTGGCCAAGGTCGTCCGCAAGGCCGTCGTCTCCATGCTGGATACCGGCGTTTCGGAGATCAACGTCACCGAAAAGGTGCTGCATACCTATCTGGGTGCGGTCCGGTTCCTGCGGGAAGCCCCGGAAAAGGAGCCCCGCGTGGGCATCGTCAACGGTCTGGCCTGGACCTCCGTCGGCGGCGAGCTGCTGGAGATCGAGTGCACCACCATGCCCGGCAAGGGTGGGCTGAAGCTCACCGGTCAGTTGGGTGATGTGATGAAGGAGTCCGCCGAGGCCGCTTTGACCTGGGTCCGTGCCCATTCCGATCAGCTGGGCCTGAAGCAGGACTTCTACAAGGATATCGATATTCACATCCACGTGCCGGAAGGCGCGGTGCCCAAGGACGGCCCCTCCGCCGGTGTGACCATGACCACCGCGCTGGTTTCCGCCTTTACCGGCATTCCCGTACGGCAGGATGTGGCCATGACCGGCGAGATGACCCTGCGCGGCCGGGTGCTGCCCATCGGCGGGCTGAAGGAGAAGACGCTGGCTGCCTATCGCGCCGGCATCACCACGCTCCTTATCCCCCAGGAGAATACCAAGGACCTGGAGGACATCCCGCCTTACGTGCTGGAGCGGTTTACCGTGATCCCGGCAGAGGTCATTGATACTGTGCTGCAAAACGCCCTGGTGCGTTTGCCTGCCCCCAGACAGGAGTAAGAGATGGAGATCACAAGCGCAGATTTTATTACCTCCATGGCACAATACGGGGCCTTTTCCGGAAAGGGCCTGCCCCAGGTCGCCATCTGCGGCAAGAGCAACGTGGGCAAAAGCAGCCTGATCAACAAGTTATGCCGCCGCAACAAGCTGGCCCGCACCTCCGCCACCCCGGGCAAGACCCGCCTGATCAACGTCTTTCTGCTGAACGGGCCCACGAATGGCTTTCATCTGATCGACCTGCCCGGCTACGGCTTCGCCAAGGTGGACAAGCAGGAGAAGGCCCGCTGGGGCAGCATGATGCAGGCCTATTTCGAGCAGTCGGAGGAGCTGGTGCACTGCCTGTGCCTGGTGGATATCCGCCACGAGCCCACGCAGGAGGATATCCAGATGAACCAGTTCCTGCGGCAGATGGGCATCCCCTTCACGGTGATCGCCACCAAGTGCGACAAGATCAGCCGCGGCGCCCGCCAGAAGCAGCTGGCGCCCATTTGCCGCGCCCTGCTGATCCAACCCTGGGAAGTGGTCTGCTTCTCCTCCGAGGATGGCACCGGCCGGGACGAGCTGCTGCAGCTGCTGGAAAAGGTACTTTCTCCCGCGGAAAGTGATGAAATCAGGTAAATCCATCCACGCGCTTTGCATTCGGGTATTGACAGAATGAAAAACGCGTGTATAATCTCGCAACAGATAAGGACTGTCCGATTTTTAACAATCCGGGTGGGCAGTCTGTCTTTTGGAGGAGGATACCCCATGAAACTCGTGCTTTGCCCACGCTGTGAGTTGAATTATATGGCTGAAACGGACCGCTACTGCAAGGTCTGCCAGCGGGAAATGAATTCCAACGCCCCCAAGGAAGAGCCGGAGCTGTGCACCATCTGCAACGAATCCCCTGTCATTCCCGGCCGGGATATCTGTGTCTTCTGCCTCAAGGAGATGAAGGAGAATCCCGATTCCGAGGACGAGCAGCCGAACGACAGCGACGTGGATACCAGTTCCCTCTCCGAGATGGAATCCATGGCCACCATGGATGATATCCTGCCGGACGTGCCCGAATCCGAGGAAAAGCTTCCGGACGAAATGGAGAACGCCCTGAGTCTGGAATCCGTCCGTGAGGAAGAGGAAAAGCAGCAGGAAGAGGAAGACGCGGAGGAAGAGGAGATCTGACCTCCGGAAACGAAAGGAAATTGGATGCGCCTGTTTGCCATTGGAGACCTGCACCTGCCCGGCGGGGATAATAAGCCCATGGATGTTTTCGGTCCGCACTGGGCTCATCATTTCGAGCGGATCGCCCAGGACTGGCAGGAGCGGGTGGCTTCGGAGGATGTGGTGCTGCTGCCCGGAGACCTCACCTGGGCCATGCGCCTGCAGGACGCGGTCCCCGATCTGCAGGCGGTCGATGCCCTGCCCGGGCGAAAGCTCCTGATCAAGGGCAACCATGATTACTGGTGGTCCTCCCTGACGCAGCTGCGCAGCGTGCTGCCTCCCGGCATACAGGTGCTGCAGCACAATGCCATTGATCTTGGGGAATGGGTGGTTTGCGGCACCCGGGGGTGGGACTTCCCCACCGCGGAAACGCCGTTGCTGCCCGAGCAGGAGCCGATCTATCGCCGGGAACTGATCCGCCTGGACATGGCACTGAAGGAAGCCGTAAAGCTCGCAGACGGCCGCCCCATCGTGGTCATGCTGCACTATCCGCCCTTGTACCGGAACGAACGTGACACCGGCTTCACCCAGGTGCTTCGGCAATATCCCGTACATACCGTGGTCTATGGACATCTGCACGGACCGGGGATTCCCGCCGGCTTCAACGGTGAGGAGCAGGGCATCCGCTATATGCTCACCTCCTGCGACAGTCTGGATTTCCGGCTGGCCCAGGTTTTCCCCGAAAAATAACATTTTTATGCTGTTTATGACAGCAAAGCAACATTTCAACGTTCGGCCTTGTGCCGAACGTTTTTTCGTATCACAAAATAAAGTATGCTCCCCTTTTCAGCCTTTTAATCTCTTGCAAAAGTCATTGCAATCTGCTACAATTTTGTTAAGTTTTGCAACAAAGATTATAAGTTTTCTTTAGGGCAAAAATAAAAAAAGCTATTGCCACTTCCGATAATCTCGCTTATAATACCATTGACAGGGGGAAAAGTGTCAAAATTTTCCAAAAAGTGGGGAAAGGTGGTGGCAGCATGGACGAAAACAAACATTCTTCGGATCGTAAAGCGGATGCTGCCATGAACCTGACCGAGGAAGAACGGCTTCTGCTGGAAGAGGCGGACAGCCAGTATATCGGCACCTACAACCACACGGTGGACAGCAAGGGCCGTCTGGTGATCCCACAGGCCTTCCGTGAAATGCTGGGAGACACTTTTTTCATTGCCCCCACTCGCGATCTGAAGGCCATCGGCCTGTACTCCCGGCTGAACTGGGCCCGTACCCGCCGCCGTTATGCCCAGCTGGACCCCGTCAACAATGATGTATTGCTGTTTCTGGAACAGTTCACAGCCCTTTCCTTCCGGGACCAGGAATGCGATGCCCAGGGCCGCATCCTGCTGCCCACCATGCTCCGCACCCTGATGCTGGAGGATGAGAAGGACCTGATCGTTTCCGGTGAGATCGACCATGTACGCATTATGAGTGCCGAAAAGTATTACGCGCGCTTCCGCCAGGTGCAGACCGATATGTCCGAAATGATGAAGACCATGGACCGTCTCCGCGCCCGCGAATTGAACCTGTAATTCCCCATCCTCGTTTATTGGAGTGATACGATGTCTGTCTTTGCTTCCGGGAAAAAGGCCCGCTTTGTCGCTGACGAGCGGAGCACTTTTCTGCACCTGAAAAAGAACCGCTTCGAATACGGCGGCGTGCCGCAGCGGGATGTGCGCAGCACGCATATGTCCGTTTCCGGCGGCGCTGCTTTGGTTGAAAATCAGGGAATTGACAATCGTCCGCTTGACAGCCGCGTTAAAAGGAATTATGATGAACAGGGACGTTTTGTAAAGCACCGCAGCGGGATGGTCAATCCCGTGGGGCGTTTAAGCCGGGAAGGCATCCGGAAAAGCACCGCGCTCGGTCTGACCGCAGTGATCGTACTTGTGCTGCTGTGCATGGCAGTATTCAGCTTCAGCAGGATCTCCGCGCAGGAAAGCACCCTGCGCAGTCTGCGTGTGAATATTGCCCGTTATCAGGAGCGTAACGACTCCCTCCGTGAACAATATGAAAGCGCGCAATCCGAACTGAATATCGCCTACAACGCCAAGGATCTGGGCCTGGTTTCTTCCAAAAGTCTTTCTGTGACCCGGCTCTATGCGCCGATGAACGCCCAGATCAGCCCTGCCGAAAGCCTGGTGCTGCCTTCGGATGCGCTGGCCGTCATTCTTGGTTATTAACACTCCATGCAGGGAGGAAAGAATATGAAGCTGCTGGATCTGCTGACGGATCTGCCCTATCTCGTGGAAACACGCGGAGATATGGGCATACAGATCGACGCCATCACCGTCAAAAGCAAGGAATCCGTGTCCAACGGACTGTTTTTCTGCATTCCCGGCGCCCGGTTCGACGCGCATGATTTCGCGCCGGAGGCCATCCGAAACGGCTGTGTGGCGCTGGTCGTGGAGCGTTTTCTGGACCTGGATGTTCCCCAGGTGCTGGTCAGCAGCGGACGCGGCGCGGTCGCCCGGATGGCTGCCGCCTTCTATGGTCATCCTTCCACAGGCATGCGCCTGATCGGCATCACCGGTACCAAGGGAAAGACCACCACCTCTTATCTGGTCAAGTCCATCTGCGAGCACGCCGGCATGAAGTGCGGTCTCATCGGTACCACCGGCAATATGATCGGCAGCGCCCATCTCTCCTCCAGCCTGACCACCCCTGATCCCATCGATCTGCAGGCCACGCTGCGACAGATGGCCGATGCCCAGGTGCAGACCGTGGTCATGGAGATCTCCGCCCACGCCATCGACCAGCTCCGTCTGGACGGCATGAGCTTTGAGGTGGGCTGCTACACCAACCTCAGTCAGGATCATCTGGATTATTTCCACACCATGGATAATTATTTTGAAGCGAAGCATCGTTTCTTCACCTCCGGCCTGGTGCGGAACGCCAGCTTCAACGTGGACGAGGAGACCACCCAGCGGATGCTGGCGGATCTGCCCATCCCCCATATCACCTACGGCATTTGTCAGGATGCCGATCTCTTTGCCCGCAATATCGAGATCAATGAGACCGGTGTCTCCTTCGAGATCCAGTTCCAGGGCATGCATATCATCCCGATCGCCATGAGCATGACCGGCATGTTCAATGTGTACAACGCCTTGGCCGCCGCCAGCTGCGCCATGATCCTGGGCATTTCCGAGGAAAACATCCGCCTGGGCCTGGAAGCGGTGAAGAACGTGCCCGGTCGTATTGAAATGCTGCCCACCGGCACTCCCTACAAGATCATTCTGGACTATAGCCATGTGCCTGAGGCACTGAAGAACATCCTGGTTACCGTGCGCGAATTCACCCGCGGCCGGGTGATCTGTCTGTTCGGCTGCGGCGGTGACCGCGACCGTGGCAAGCGCGCCATGATGGGCGAGATCGGCGGCCAGCTGGCCGATCTTTGCGTCCTGACCAGCGATAACCCCCGTACCGAGGATCCCATGGCCATCCTCGCACAGATCGAAGAGGGCATCAAGCCCACCGGCAAGCCTTATGTGGTCATCGAAAACCGCCGGGAGGCCATCCGCTACGCCATGAGCATCGCCCGGGAGGGAGACATCGTGGTGCTGGCCGGCAAGGGCCATGAGACCTACCAGGAGATCATGGGCGTCAAACGTCCGTTTGATGAAAAGCAGATCGTTCAGGAATTGCTGGAGGAAGCACGTCACTGAAAATTGACCTGCATGCGATAGAGGATTTCATCACTGCGGCGTCGAATTGAATGAAGGCTATCGATAGGCGCAGGCTGCCGAAGGGCAGGTTGCGCTTTTGCCTGTTGAGGGAGGAAGCTTCATGCTGCGTATCGCCTTTTCCACAGTGGTTTCACTGTGTATCGTTCTGTTGATCGGCCCCAGGGTGCTGGAGGAGCTTCGCAAGCTGAAATTCGGCCAGACCATCTATGAGCTGGGTCCCGCCCACCAGCAGAAGCAGGGTACCCCGATCATGGGCGGCACGATGATGGTCATCGCTGTCTTCTGCACCACGCTGATCCTGCATCCCCTGCCCTGGAACGACGTATGGGATTTCGCCATCGGTCTGCTGGCCCTCAGCCTGCTGAACATGCTCATCGGCCTGGTGGATGACTATACCAAGGTGGCCAAGAAGCGCAACCTGGGACTGACCGCCAGGCAGAAGCTGTTCGGCCAGGTATTCGTGGCCGTGGCCTTCAGCTGCTATTGCTATTTTCATCCGCTGGTGGGCTCCTCGGTCATCATTCCCTTTGTCAATACAGAGTGGGATCTGGGCCCGTTCTATCTGCCCATCATGACGCTGCTCATCATGTTCATCGTCAACAGCTCCAATCTGCAGGATGGGCTGGACGGCCTGCTCTCCTCTGTCACCACCATCGGCGGTGCCGGCTGGGGCCTGGTGGCTGTCTGCATGGCACTGACCGCCTCCTCTTCTGTACTGAAGGGGCAGTATCAGACCCTGGCGGTGTTTGCGCTGGCCCTGACCGGCGCGGCCATGGGCTTCCTGCGGTTCAACTATTATCCCGCCAAGGTCTTCATGGGCGATATGGGCTCCATGTTCATCGGCGGTGCTACCGTAGGTCTGGCATTGCTGCTGCGTCAGCCCTTCCTGCTGCTTTTCATCTTCTTCACGCCCATTCTGTCCTCTGTCAGCGTGATCCTGCAGCGATACTATTTCAAGTTCACCCGGATCAAGTTCGGTGAGGGCCGCCGCATTTTCAAGATGGCGCCCATCCACCATCATTTCGAAAAGTGCGGCATGACCGAGACCCAGATCATCAAGATGTACGGCATCGTGACCGCCGTGCTGACCATCCTGGCTGTCGCCAGCACCAATCTGCCCCTGAACTAAGCAAAAAGGAAGCATGTATTTATGAATTATACCGGCAAGAAAGTCATGGTCGTTGGCATGGCCCGCAGCGGCGTAGGTGCCGCCCAGCTGCTGTGCAAGCACGGTGCCCAGGTCATCATCAACGACAGCAAGCCCCGTGAGGAGCTGAAGACCGATCTTTCCCCGCTGGACAGCCTGCCCGTCACCTGGGCTTTGGGCCGCCCCGCCGGCGAGCTGCTGGAGGGACTGGATGCCCTGGTCATCAGCCCCGGCATTCCGGACAAGGCCGCTTTTGTCGTCCAGGCGAAGGAGATGGGCATCTATGTGCTGGGCGAAGTGGAGCTGGCCGCGCAGCTGGCGCCCGGCGAACTGATTGCCATCACCGGCACCAACGGCAAGACCACCACGACCACCCTGGTCACCGAGATGTTCCGGAACGCCGGCCGCGTCAGCCACGCGGTGGGCAACATCGGAGACAGCTATGCCGCCGCCGGTGTGGACAGCACACCTGAGGATGTGATGGTCTGCGAGATCTCCTCCTTCCAGATGGAGACCGCGGACACCTTCCATCCCCATGCTGCCGCCCTGCTGAACATCACCGAGGACCACCTGAACCGTCACGGCACCATGGAGGTCTACACCGCCATGAAGATGCGCGTCTTCGCCCGTCAGACAGCGGAGGATATTGCCGTCTTCAACGATGACGATCCCGCGCTGATCCCGCTGGTCCCGCAGGTGAAGAGCCAGGTGATGCGCTTCTCCCGCAAGCATGAGGTGGAGCAGGGTGCCTTCGTACGGGACGGGCAGATGATCCTGCGCTGGCACGGCACCGAAACGCCGGTCCTGCCCGTGAAGGAGATCTACATTCCCGGCCCGCACAACCTGGAGAACGCCCTGGCCGCGGCCTGTCTTTCCTTCTGCTGCGGCGTTTCCGCAGAGGTCATCGCCCATACGCTGCGCACCTTCCAAGGGGTAGAGCACCGCATCGAGTTCGTGCGGGAGCTGGACGGCGTCCGCTACATCAATGACAGCAAGGGCACCAACGTGGATTCCACCATCCGGGCCATCCAGACCATGGACCGTCCCACAGCGATCATCCTGGGCGGCAGCGACAAGCATTGTGACTTCACCCCCATGGTGAAGGAGATGCTGGCGTCTCCCTATATCCGGGAGGCTGTGCTGATCGGCGTAACGGCGGATCAGATCGAGCGCACCCTGAAGGAGAATGGCTACACCCACATTCATCGTGCGGCCACCTTCCCGGAAGCCATTGAGCAATGCCGCAGTCTGGCCCGGCCCGGCTGGAATGTACTGCTCTCCCCCGCCTGCGCCTCGTTCGATATGTTCAGCGACTATGAGCAGCGCGGCCATATCTTCAAGGATCTGGTCAACGCTTTGGTCTGATGACTGATACCACGCCGGAAAGGAGGATGGCCGCATGAATTTCCATCATCAGAATCGTGCCCGCAATCCTCTTTTCAAGGATACGGAAAAAAAGCAGCCGCTGATGAATGATCCGTCGGACCAGGCGGACGACCACTGGTTTACCGATCCCTCCGAACCGGCTCAACCCGGCACTGAAGAAGCTGAACAATTGCCAGAATGGCAGCGTACCGGCTATCACATGGAGGCCTTGCCTTGCGACGAGGCCGTTCCCATGGATGCCACCAATGACGAGCCGGTTGAGCTGCCGGAAAACGCGGCGCCGGTTCCCTACGACCTCGATGTAGATCCCTTCGATCCGGAGGCGGAGGGACTTTCCCCCACGCAGAGTCAGGCCCTGCCGCCGCAGATCTCCGAGGCTCCTTCCACAGTGGATGAGGCGCCGCAGGAAAGCATTCCGCAGACGCAGACAGCTTCCGGCCCGCTGGCACCTGTACAGCCCCATCCGGGCAACAAATCCATTGGTAAAATCATTTTGATCATCCTCTGCATGGCACTGGTGGTCTTTGGCATTGTGTACTATATTTTCCGGATCGATGAGATCAACATCGTCGGCAATGAGCGCTATACCGCCGAGCAGATCATCAGTATGACCGGCATCCACACCGGTCAGCTCTTCCTTCCCACCGATGAAGAAAAAGTGCGCAGTGTGCTGGAAAAAAATCGCTATCTCTATGTGGTGCGCATGGAACGCGGCGATCATTCCATCACGATCCAGATCCATGAGCGCACGCCGGTCGCCTACACCATCTGGCACGGCATCTACTATACCCTGGACAGCCGCGGCATGGTGCTGGAAGAATACGCCACGGATAACGAACTAACCTCCCTGGTGCTGGTGGACAAGCTGCAGATCACCAGCTGTCTGCCGGGAGAGCATATCGTCATGCAGGACAGCAACACCCTCACAGCCTATATCCAGCTCATGCTGGAATTCAAGGCCATGTCGCTGTTTGAGGATGTTGCCTCCCTGAATCTGGATGATCTGGAAAATCTGAGTCTCTACACCCGGGACGGCTACTTTGTGCGGCTGGGCGATACCACCTATCTGCACGGCAAGCTCCGTTCCATGTCCCTGGTGCTGACCGAGTTGCGCGGCAGCGACGCCTATACTCCCGGCGGGACCATCGATGTATCCACCCGGGAGTATCCGACCTACAGCCCACCGGACAGCGGCTCCTGAGTTGCCCGATTTTATGAAAAAAATATGACAATTATGCGTATTTTATTTCAAATTCTGAGAATATCCTCTTGCAAAGTATCGCAAAAGCCGCTATAATTGAAGATGGTATATTGGATACTGGGTCGTATTGACTGATCGCCCACGGAGGGCAGCAGGGGGGAATGGAGAAGCTATGAAGAGCACAGTTGCGGCCATCGATTTCGGCACCAGCAAGATCGTTACACTCATCGCGGAGCACAGTAACGTCACGCGCTGTGACATCGTTGGTGCAGGCATCGCCGCATATGACGGCTTTCTGGCTGATGGCTGGAACAATCCCGGTGAGCTGAACGATCGCATTCTGGACTCCATCAAGGATGCCGAAAATCAGTGCCGGCATAAGGTGCACGCCATCAATGTGGGCGTACCCGGTGCTTTTACCAAGGTGTATGCCACCGAGGCCCATGTTTCGCTGAAGGGAACGAATCCCAGCGTTTCCGGTACGGATATCAAGGCGATCTTCAAAGCAGCCGAAGAAAATCTGCAGCTGGAAAACAGCATGGGCGTCATCGTTCATTCCAGTCCCGCCTGGTTCATGGTTGACAGCGGTAAGAAGACGCTGGAGCCTGTTGGCCTGAAGGGGCACGAGCTGACCGCCCTGGTCTCCTTCGTGGTGGCCGATAAGTTCTTTGTGGATGAGGTCAACACCCGCCTGACGAGCCTGGGCTTCCAGGTGGAGGGCTTCTATTCCACCCTGGCCGGTGAGAGCATGCTCTTCCTGCCGGAGGACGACCGTGATCATACCAGTGTACTGATCGATATGGGTTACCTCTGCACGGATGTCATGGCCGCCGAGGGCGACGCGCTGATGTACGTGGGTTCCATCGACATGGGCGGCGGCAACATCGCGGCGGATCTGGCCATGGGGCTGGATATCTCCCTGCGGGATGCCGAGGAAAAGATCAAGCGTCAGTATGTTTACTCCATTGATGTGCCCGGCGAGACCTTCGAGCTGCCGCCGACCGACGGACAGAAGGCCCGCTCCTTCACCCGCGAGGAGGTCACCGCGATCATCACGCCCCGTGTGGACGAGATCGCCGAGGCCATCCAGAAGCTGCTGGAGGACAGCGGTATCCGCCTGGGCAACTGGAGCAATATTTATCTCACCGGCGGCGGTTTGAGCTTCAACCGCGGCGGCAAGGACTATCTGGCCACCAAGCTGGGCCGTCCCGTCCGCGATACCCCGAAGCGTACCGCCACGCTGAACAGTCATGCTTATTCCAGCGCGCTGGGTCTGCTGGATCTGATCATCACCACGATGGATCAGAGCCAGGACAACAGCGGCAGCACCGGCGTTGTCAAGGGCTTCTTCCGGAGCCTGTTCGGGATTTAATCAACCAAACACATACAATACAGGTTATTCAATAATGCTTTCTGCAAGAGTCAGGGGGATGTAGCGTGATCGAGTTCCAGTATGATGACCAGAACAATTTCGCTTCCATCAAGGTTGTCGGCTGCGGCGGCGGCGGCAACAATGCCGTCAATCGCATGATCGCTGCCGGTCTGAAGGGCGTGGATTTCATCGCCCTCAACACGGATCGCCAGGTGCTTTCCGTTTCCGCTGCCACCAATCGCATTCAGATCGGTGAAAAGCTGACCCGCGGCCTGGGTGCCGGCGCTGTGCCCGAGGTGGGCCGCCGTGCCGCCGAAGAAAGCCGGGAAGAGATCGCCCGCGCCCTGGAGGGAGCTGACCTGGTGTTCGTGACCGCCGGTATGGGCGGCGGCACCGGTACCGGCGCTGCACCCATCGTGGCGGAGATTGCCCGGGATATCGGCGCGCTGACCATCGCCGTGGTCACCAAGCCCTTCACCTTTGAGGGCAAGCAGCGTATGAAGAACGCCGAAGCCGGCATCGCCGAGCTGAAGCAGCATGTGGATACGCTGGTCGTCATCCCCAACGATCGCCTGCTACAGGTTGCCAGCAAGGGTACCACCATGCTGGATGCCTTCCGCATTGCCGATGACGTGCTGCGCCAGGGCATTCAGGGCATCAGCGATCTGATCGCCGTGCCTGCCCTGATCAATCTGGACTTCGCCGACGTGAAGACCGTTATGGAGTCCGGCGGCATGGCCCATATGGGCATTGGTACCGGCCGCGGCGAGAACCGCATGGTCACCGCTGCCAAGGAGGCCATCTCCAGCCCGATGCTGGAGACCAATATCGATGGTGCCCGCGCCGTGCTGATCAACATTACCGGCGGCAGCGACGTCTCCATCATGGATATCAACGAGGCTGCCAACATGATCATGCAGGCTGCCGATCCTGATGCCAACATCATCTTCGGTGCCGGCATTGATGACACCATGGAGGACGAGGTCCGCATCACCGTCATCGCCACCGGCTTCGAGAAGACCCCCTTCCCGCCCAAGGAGCCCGCAAAGAAGCCCCGTGAGCTGGAGAAGGAGCGCCTGTTCGGCTCCAGCTACAGCACGCCCGCCCGCTTCTCCAGCTTTGCTGCTGCCCCCGCGAGCCCCGTCCCCGCCAGCAATGACGATACGGCCTACACCCAGCAGCAGGCTCCCCTGCAGGATGCCTTCGCGCAGCGTCCTTCTGCCGGTGTGCCCACGCCTGCCGCGCCTTATCAGCCCACCTTCCAGGGCTTCCAGCAGGCGCCCACGCAGCCTCTGGCTCCCGTGCAGCCCCAGGGCACCGCACAGCAGCCTGTGTATGGCCAGAGCCAGCTGTTCTCCCAGCCGGTGCAGCAGCCCTACCAGCCCACCTTCGGCAATACCGGCACCCGTCCCACGGTACAGGCCCCCGAAGCCGCGCCGGTGGTGCAGCAGCCCCAGGTCAACCCCAATATGGAGAAGGATGACCGTGGCGTGCCCGCCTTCCTGCGCCGCAAGAAGTAAGCAAAATAACAAACAGCCTCTGCGAGAAGCCATTCCGCAGAGGCTGTTTTTCAGTTTATTTTTTACATTTTCCCGGCCAGTGGCATGAGCATCAACATGGCCAGGCCATAGTAGGTCACCACAGCCACCAGGTCGTTCACCGTGGTGATCAGGGGACCGGAGGCCACCGCGGGGTCCACCTTCATGGATTTGAAGGCAATGGGGATCACCGTGCCGGTCAGGCTGGAAATGACCATCGCCAGCATCATGGCCAGGCCCAGGCAGCCGCTGACCGCAAAGGCCATGGACAGCTCCTCCCCTTTCAGGAAGTGGATGTACAGGCCCACAAACACAAAGCTGAGGACGCCCAGCACCAGGCCGTTGCAGAAGCCCACCCGAAGCTCCTTCCAGATCAGATGCAGCTTCTCCTTCCAGGGCAGATCATCTCCGGTCAGTACGCGGATGGTCACAGCCAGGCTCTGGGTGCCCACATTGCCGGCCATATCCAGGATCAGCGACTGGAACATGACCACCAGGGTCAGCTGGGACATGACGTTTTCAAACAGACCGGTCACGGAGGACACCACCAGGCCCAGGCCCATCAGGATCAGCAGCCAAGGAACGCGCTTCTTCATACTCTCCTTGAGCGGCTCCTTCAGGTCCTCCTCATCGGTCAGGGCGGCGAACTTCACATAGTCCTCGCCCATTTCCTCGTCCACCGCTTCCATCACGTCCTGAGACGTAATGACGCCCAGCAGCTTTTTATCGCTGTCCAGCACGGGGATGGAGTCCTCGGCGTAATCCTTCAGCTCCTCAATGCATTCCTCCACCGTTTCATGGTCATACACGTAGGGATAGGAGGTCACGATCAGCTTTTCCAGGTCTGCGTCTTCCTTGGCGGTGAACAGATCCTGCAGGCTGAGGGCGCCATAGAAGCAGTCCTGCTTGTCCAGCACGTAGAGGGTGGACAGGTTATCGTTCTCCGCCGCCTGCTCCACCAGCTCGTTCATGGCCTCCTTCTTGGAGAGGCCAAGTTTGATGCAGATGTAGTTGGTGGTCATGCGGGAGCCGATCTCGTCCTCTGGGTAGGATCCGATCAGGCGAACATCCTACCGTGCCTCCTCGTCCATCTCCTTCAGGATGGCCAGGCGATGCTCATCGTCCAGGTTTTCCAACACGTCCACGGCATCGTCCGCGTCCATGTTTTCCAACAGGTCCGCAGCCGCATCCACACCGATCTCCTTCAGGTACTGGGCAGGCTCCTCCACGTAAGCCATGATCTCGGAGGCAGTCTCCTCCCCGATCAGGGCAAACAGGGTCTTGCGTTCGCTCTCCGTCAGCAGCGGCAGGGCATCGGCAATATCGCTTTCATGGAAATCCTTCAGGAGCTCCAGCTTTTCGTCCCGCGTGCGCTTGCTGTGCACCACCGCGGCAACCGCTTTGGCATAGTCCGGGTGGACCGGGGCCTCCATGGTCAGTTCCTTTTCATTCTCATTCATACGATTCACCTTCTTCGATCACGCGACAGTCGGCAGCAGGAGCAGCATCGCCAGGCCATAATAGCTGACCACAGCCACCATGTCATTCACGGTGGTGATCAGCGGTCCCGAGGCCACGGCGGGGTCCACGCCCAGCTTATGGAAGAACATGGGGATCACCGTGCCCATCAGGCTGGAGATGCTCATGGAAAGCACCATGGCCAGGCCCAGGCAGCCGCTGACCCGGAACGAGAACAGCGTCTCATATCCCCGGCCGAAGTGGATGTACAGGCCCACCAGCAGGATAGAGATGGCCCCCAGCATCAGGCCGTTGCACACGCCGATCTTCAGCTCCTTGATGACCAGCCCCAGCTTTTCCTTGCCGCTGACGTTGTCATCCGTCAGTACACGGATGGTCACCGCCAGGCTCTGGGTACCCACGTTGCCGCTCATGCCCAGGATGACCGACTGGAAGGCCACCACGATGGTCAGCTGCGCCACCACCTGTTCAAATACGCCCACCACGGCGGAGACCACCATGCCCAGGAACATCAGGGTCAGCAGCCAGGGAATGCGCTTGCCCATGCTCTGCAGCAGGGTCTCTTCCTGCTCCTCTTCCTCGGTCAAGCCGGCCAGACGGGCGTAATCCTCGCCCATCTCCTCATCCACGACCTCCACCAGGTCCTGGGCCGTAATGACGCCGAGCAACTTTTTCTCGTTATCCACCACAGGAATGGAGTCCTCGGAGTAATCCTTCAGGGCTTCCACGCATTCCTGCACGGTTTCATGGTCATAAACATAGGGGTAGGAGGTAGTGATCAGGGTTTCCAGGTCCGTCTTTTTGCGGGCGATGATCAGCTCCTGCAGGGTCAGTGTGCCATAGAAGGTATCGTCCTCCTCCAGCACGTAGATCGTTGTCAGGTTATCGTTCTGCGAAGCCTGGTCCACCACCGTACGCATGGCCTGCTTCACGCTCAGGCCGCGATGGATGGCGATGTAGTTGGTGGTCATCCGGGAACCGATCTCGTCCTCATCATAGGACCGGATCAGCCGGATATCCTCCCGTGCTTCATCGTCCATCTGTTCAATGATGGCCTTCCGGGCGGATTCATCCAGATCCTCCAGGGCATCCACAGCGTCGTCGGCATCCATGTTTTCCAGAATGTCCGCCGCGCTCTCCACGCTCAGCTCTTCCAGATACTCACTGGCGTCATCCAAATAGGAGAAGATCTCGGACGCTTCCTCCATACCGATCAGGTGGTACAGATGGATGCGCTCCTACCGCGTCAGCTGAGGGAGAACATCCGCGATATCGTTGGCATGATAATCCGCCAGACGTGCCCTTTGAGCCGCCGGCCGCATGGTGCTGCGCAGGATATGAATGATCTCCTGCTCATAATCCGGACGATCAAACGTTTCTTCCTGCTCTTTATTCTTTTCTTCGATTAGCTTCTCCGAATGGGTTTCCTTTTCCACGGTTTCGTCTTTGTCCATCATTCACTGCTCCCTTCCTGAAAATTTACACCGGAGCAGGATTTTGCCGCTTTAAAACACACAGGGAAAGCTTCCCACGGAAAAACCGCAGGAAAAGCAAACACCAAAACAACGTCAAAGCCGCAGGACCATACCATATCCCGGGCCGCACGATGGCAAAATCCTATTCAGTTGGTCACAGGCAGAAGAACAGCCATAGAAATCCGCAACCTCAGACCCGGCTCCGCCGAGTGCACAATCGCGGTCCCACGCCGTCTCCTATACTGTCATGACCGTCCACTCGGCTTCACCTCACAATACAAAAAGGATACTCCCATTATAAATAGAAAAGACGAATTGTCAATTGACAATTCGCCCGGAATCGCTGTTTGAAATCTTACAATTTGATGTCACTTACCGGTGTTCTTCCTTCCACCGCAGGATCTCCTCCAGCCGCTCGCCCACCGCCGCCTCCTCGCCGGACTTTGTGGGCTGATAATAGCGGCGGTCCTTCAGGGCATCCGGCAGGCACTGCATGGCTGTCAGCTTCTCTTCCGTATCATGGGCGTACTGATAACCCTTGCCGTATTCCAGCTCCTTCATCAGGCGGGTCGGGGCATTGCGGATGACCAGCGGCACCGGCTCCGCTTCCGTCCTCTGGGCGTCCTGTTTTGCCGTCTCGTAGGCCACATAGAGGGCGTTGGACTTGGGCGCCATGGCCATATAGACCACCGCCTGGGTCAGATGCACGCTGCATTCCGGCATGCCCAGATAATGGCAGGCCTGGTATGCCGCGACCGCCTGCTCCAGGGCCCGTGGATCCGCCAGGCCCACGTCCTCGCTGGCGAAGCGCACCACCCGCCGGGCCACATACAGCGGGTCCTCCCCGGATTCCAGCATGCGGGACAGCCAGTACACCGCCGCGTCCGGATCGGAATTCCGCATGGATTTATGCAGCGCGGAGATAATGTTGTAATGCTCGTCGCCCTTCTTGTCGTACAGAAGGGACTTCCGGGAGGTGCACTGCTCCAGCGTCTCCCGTGTCACCGTCACGGCACCTGTCGCGTCGATCTCTCCGCTGAGGATGACCATCTCCAGCGTGGACAGTGCCGTCCGGGCATCCCCGTTGGCAAAGGCGGCGATCAGCTCCGGCAGTTCCTCCGGCATATGGATCACCTGGTGGCCAAAGCCACGCTCATCCTTCAGCGCGTGCCGGATCAGCCCGGTCAGTTCCTCCCGGGTCAGCTCATGCAGCACAAATACCTTGCACCGGCTGAGCAAAGCGCCGTTCACCTCAAAGGAAGGGTTCTCCGTGGTCGCCCCGATGAGGATGATGCTCCCCTTTTCCACAAAGGGCAGAAAGGCATCCTGCTGCGCCTTATTGAAGCGATGGATCTCATCCACGAACACGATGGTCCGCACGCCGTAGGCCCGGTTTTCGTCCGCCTGCTGCATCACCGTGCGGATCTCCTTGATGCCGCTGGTCACCGCGGAAAAGTCGATGAACTCCGCCCGGGTCTTGCCCGCAATGATCCGGGCCAGGGTGGTCTTGCCCACGCCGGGCGGCCCCCAGAAGATCATGGAGGCGATCTGGTCATTCTCGATCAGCCTGCGCAGCGGCTTTCCAGGCCCGATCAGGTGGGACTGGCCCACATATTCCTCCAGCGTGGTCGGCCGCAGTCTGGCCGCCAGGGGCTGCGCCTCCAGGGGCAGCTCCTGCGGCTGGTCAAACATGGATTGCTGCATTTCTTGATCCTCCCTCAGGCCTTGCCGGCTGCCTGGATCTGCTCCCACTTCTCCTGCAGGAACATCCACCGGTCCATGGCCTCATCCAGCGCCTGCTGCAGCTGTTCCTGCTTCTCCGTCAGCTCCATCACCCGGCCATAATCCGAGGCGTTGCGGTCGATCTCCTCCCCGACCGCGGTCAGCTGGTCCTCCAGTCCCGCGATCCGTTCCTCGATCGTGTCAAAATCCCGCTGCTCCTTGAAGGAGAAACGAACGGCGCTGCTGTGTCTTGGCGTCTCCTGCTTCGGCGCCGGCTCGGGCTTGTTGTTCGGCACTGGCTGCTCCGCTTTGGCCTCCTGCGCCTCCAGATAGCTGCGGTAGCCGCCGATATAGGGCACCATCCGGCCCTCTTCCACCGCAAACAAATGCGTGGTCATCCGGTCCAGGAAGTAACGATCATGGCTGACCACGATGATGGCGCCCTTGAAGGAATCCAGGTAGTCCTCCAGCACGTTCAGGGTCTCCAGGTCCAGGTCGTTCGTAGGCTCATCCAGGATCAGCACATTGGGTGCCGCCATCAGGATGCGCAGCAGATGCAGTCTGCGCTTCTCCCCGCCGGACAGGCTGGAGACCCGCTGGTACTGCATCCCCGAAGGAAACAGGAACGTCTCCGCCATCTAGGAGGCGCTCAGATCGCCATCCGGCGTGTACACATGCACCGCCACATCCCGCACCGCGTCAATGATGCGGGTATCAGGATCCAGCTCCGGCACGTGCTGGGCAAAGTAGCCGATCTTCACCGTTTCGCCAACGGTCACCACGCCCTGCAGCGGCTGCATTTCCCCGCACAGCGTCCGCAGCAGCGTGGTCTTTCCCGCGCCGTTGCCGCCGATGATGCCCAGGCGATCATCCCGCAGCAGCACATAGCTGAAGTCCCGCACCAGTACTTCGTCTCCATAGCCTACGCTGAGGTTCGTCCATTCCATGATCTTCCGCCCCAGGCGGCTGGCCACGCTCTTCATTTCCAGCGTCTCTTCCGGCGGCTTTTCGCGAACGGCCTCCTCCAGCTGGTCGAAGCGATCCAGCCTTCCCTTGGCCTTGGTGCTTCTGGCAGGAGCGCCGCGACGCACCCAGGCCAACTCCTTGCGATAGAGGCTGCGGTTCTTCCGCAGGGTGGACGCTTCCATCTCCTCCCGCTGAGCCCGTTCCTCCAGATAGCCGGAATAGTTGGTCTGGAAGCTCTGCACCTGTCCGCCGCCTACCAGCAGGATGCGCGTGAATACCCTCTCCAGCAGATAGCGGTCATGGGTGACCACCATCAGCGTGCCCTTGCGCTCCTGCAGCTTCCGCTCCAGCCATTCCGCCATATCCAGGTCGATATGGTTGGTGGGCTCGTCCAGCAGCAGGATATCGCTTTTGCGGCAAAAAACGCCCGCCAGCGCCACCCGCATGCGCTGCCCGCCGGAAAGCGTGGAGACCGGCTGATTCAGCTCCATGAAGCCCAACTGGGTCAGCAGCGTCTGCGCCTCATAGGCAGAGAGCATGGGATCCTCGCCGGGATTCGCGGGCAGATAGGCCACCGCCGCCTCGGTGATGGTGGCGTCCGGCTTCAGCACCGGCGTCTGCGGCAGATAGGCGATCGTCGCCCCGCGCTTGCGCAGCACCTCGCCGTGATCCGGCTCCTCCAGCCCTGCCAACAGCCGCAGCAGGGTCGATTTGCCCGCGCCGTTCCGTCCTACAATGCCGATCCGGTCGCCCTCTGTCACCGTCAGATCCACATGCGTCAAAAGCTCCTTCTCGGAGTAGAACAACGTTACATCCTGCAGGGAAAAAGCGCTGGCCATGCGTCCACCTCTTCCTTCGATACTGCTGGCATTGTACCACATTTCCGTTCCCATGACAAACAAAACCTGTTTTCTGATCAAGTTTCACCTGTTGTTCATTGTACATTCACAAACCGGAATTATCTTATAGTTGTGCTCCGGAGGGACGCCACCACCCGAAGGAACACAGCTTCTTTATCCGACATTCGCAAGAATGTCGCCTCCCTATCCTCCATACAAGCAAAGGCCGCCGTGAGTCCCACCAACTCCGGCGGCCTTTGTGATGTCGGTCATTTTTCCGCCGGGAAAAACATCATACAGAATGCACAAACGACCGTCCCCAGTCTTGTAAAATATGACCATTTGATTTTTGACCGGCTTGGGATATAATGATTGCAGATAACGTATCCCCCTTGGGATGCGGATAAATCGAGGAGGAGATTCAAAATGGCAAGTTTGTCTCTGCAGCACATCTACAAGGTGTACCAGGGCGGCGTCACCGCTGTGAGTGACTTCAACCTGGAGATCAAGGATAAGGAATTCATCGTGCTGGTTGGACCTTCTGGTTGCGGTAAGTCCACCACCC
>R14__coassemble_639_pt1 | contig 22337 bp, 19 predicted proteins | sample R14__metabat2_high_PE_026 | metagenome-assembled genome bin R14 | reverse complement strand
ATGGGGTGAGTACTGGGACTCGAACCCAGGGTCTTCAGAGCCACAATCTGACGCGTTAACCAACTACGCTATACCCACCATAGGAATGCGCGCCTGGAGGGACTCGAACCCGCGACCCACGGCTTAGAAGGCCGTTGCTCTATCCAGCTGAGCTACAGGCGCATGCCGCAAATCCGCGTGCCTTCACCTCAAGGGCTTATGTCAGCCTCGCAATGTGGCGCACCCGCTGCTGACAGATATGGATTATAACAGAAATCTTTTTCCTTGTCAATAACTTTTTAGAAAAAAACGCCCCGCATCGCCGCGGGGCAGTTTGTGGATCGATCATTTCGGATAGCCGGAAGCCTTACTTGGCCTCCTGCCACTCCTTGGCCTTATCGGCAGACATCCGCTTGATGCTCTCTTCCGCATAAGGAGACTGCTCGCCGCCGAAGGTATACAGGAAGAACTTGCCGCCCTCGGTCTTGTACAGGCTCTCCTCATAACCGGCAGGATCGCCGAACTCACCAACGGTACGCTTTGCGATCAGCTCAGCGGTATCCGTATCATAATCGACCTTGCAAATGGTACGCTTCATGGTTTTCACTCCATCAAAATGATTTCTGTTCCTTCTAAGGAACACGGACGGTATCATAACATATTCTTTTTCTTTTTGCAAGCGAAAAAAGCAGGAACTAAACGCCCAAATCCCACAAATCGGAGGGTTTTCACCATGTTTTGCCGAAAAATGATTGCTTTTTTTTCCTGAAAAAGGTATGATATCCGGGTATCTTCCGATAGAATCTCACGGATGGTGGTTTATTGTATGAAGAAGCGTTTGCTGCCCCTGCTGCTGTTGCTGCTTTGTCTGCTCACCGGCCTCGCGTCAGCCGAGATGGTACTCAAACCCGTGGCGATCAAGAGTCTCTCCCTTTCCCCCAACAAGCTGACGCTTTATGTCGGCGAGACCGGCGCCATCGCCCCGCAGATCAAACCTTCCACCGCCACCAATCAGGTGCTGACCTGGACCTCCTCCAATGAACAGGTCGCTGCGGTGGACAGCGAAGGCAACGTGACCGGTATCGGCGCCGGCAAGGCAACCATCACCGCCGCCACCCAGGACGGCAGCAAGCGCAAGGCTTCCTGCAAGGTGACCGTCCAGGAGACTGTAACGGCCATCAGCCTGAATGAGACCGCGCTCTCCCTGAACAAGGGTGCCACCAAGGTCCTGAAGGTCACCGGCACCCCCTCCTCCGCCTCCCTGCCCTCTGTCAGCTGGACCAGCTCGGATACCGCGGTCGCCACGGTCGGCAAGAGCGGCAAAGTCACCGCCAAGGACGCAGGGACCGCCACCATCAGCGCCACGGTGGTCACCAAGGCCGGTACGACCCTGACCGCCGAATGCCCCGTGACCGTAACGGTCCCCATCACCAAGCTGGAGCTGGAGCATTACTCCGTCTCCATGGGCGTCGGCGATACCCAGGCCATGCCAAAGATCACCATCACCCCGGCCATGCCCACCAGTGCCGGCCTGACCTATACCTCCTCCAACGAGCAGGTGGTCACCGTCAGCAGCGACGGCGTGCTGACCGCCACCGGTATCGGCACCGCCACGGTCGTTACCACCCCCACCGACAGCAGCAGTAAGGCCCGCTGCACCCTGACCGTCAATGTAGTGCAGCCGGTCACCTCCATCCAGCTGGCTGACAGCCTGCGTCTGACGGTGGATCAGTTGATCACCCTGGAAGCCACCGCCCTGCCTGCCGACGCGACCAATAAGAAGAAGGAATGGAGCAGCTCCGATACCTCTGTCGTCACGGTTGCCTATACCGGCATGGTGAAGGCCGTCGGCGTCGGCACCGCCGTCATTACCTGCGCCGCCACCGACGGCTCCGGCACCAAGGCCGAATGCACGGTCACGGTCTATCAGCCGGTGACCTCTCTCTCCTCCTCCTCCGGAACCAAGCTGGTGCTGACCCAGGGCGTTACCCGCACGCTGCCCATCTCTGTTTCCCCCAAGAACGCTACCGACAAGAGCCTGACCTGGACCACCACCGATGCCGCCGTTGCTACCGTGGATGACAACAACGTGGTGACAGCGGTCGCTCCCGGCAGCTGTACCGTCCGCTGCGCCACCAATGATGGCAGCGACCGCAGCCTGTCCTTCAGCATCATTGTTGAGCCGAAGCAGTCCGTCAGCATCACTGCCATCCGCAGGGTCGCCTCCTACGGCGGGGATGTCAACTGCCTGTTCGTGACCCCGGTCAACAACTGCTCCTCCCGCACTGTGCAGGCCTTCTCCTTCCAGGTGTTCATCCAGAATGAAGCCGGTGAAACGGAGCACATCTATTCCTGTGAGTGGGACAAGAGCTTCTCCATCATCAAGCCCGGTGCCACCGGGGACAGCGGCTACTGGCACTGGTACAATCTGGAGAACCTGATGTTCTCCCCCCAGGTCGGTCTCACAGTGACCAGCGTCACCTTTACCGACGGAACCAGGCAGAACATTTCCGAAGCAGACCGGGTCACGGTCTGGCTGCAGTAAACCAAGCGGCCCTTCCGGACATTTTCGGAAGGGTCCTTTTCAAATCAGCATGGAGGAAGCACGGATGAGTGACCTGCGCAACATCGGCATCTTTGCCCACGTGGACGCCGGAAAGACCACCCTGAGCGAGCGTCTGCTGCAGCATTCCGGCATGATCCGCTCGGTAGGTGCCGTGGATGCCGGTACCGCACACACCGACCGGCTGGAGATCGAGCGCCGCCGCGGCATTTCCGTCAAGGCCACCCTGGCCCCGCTGCAGTGGAAGGGCACGGAGATCCGGCTCATCGATACCCCCGGCCACGCGGATTTCGCGGCCGAGGTGGAGCGCAGCATCTGGGCCCTGGACGGCGCCGTCGTCATCCTCAGCGCCCGGGAAGGAGTCCAGCCCCAGTCGGAGGCCGTGTTCCGTGCCCTGCGGGAGAATCATATCCCCGCGCTGATCTTCATCAACAAGCTCGATCGTGTCGGAGCCGATCCGAAGCGCACCATCCGGCAGGCTGCCCGCCGCCTGCATCCCGGCTGCTTCCTGCTTTCGGACGCCGACGCCGCCATGGCCGCTCTGGCTGATTGCGATGAGGTCGCCCTGAACGATTACCTGGAAGGCACGATCTATCCGCCGGAGCAGCTGTCGCAGCACATCGCGGCGCACGTCCGATCCTGCGAGCTGTACCCCGCTTTGTGCGGCTCCGCCCTGCAGGATACGGGCATCGAGGCCCTGCTGGACGCCATCGTCCGCTTCCTGCCGCCGCCACAGGGAGATCCTGCCGCGCCGCCCGCGGGGATCGTCTTCGCCATCGAGGAGGATCCCGTCATGGGCCGCGGCGCCCATGTCCGATTGTTTTCCGGCACGCTGGAGAACCGGCAGGCCGTACAGATCCCCGTGCGCCGCGCCACCGACTACAGCGACCGGGTCCATTGGGAGGAGCGCAAGATCACCCAGATCCGGTCCCTGGCACTGGAGGGGCGCGGCACCGATCTCGGGCGGCTGGAGGCCGGCGGCATCGCCTGCGTTTACGGTCTGACGGATATCCGGGTCGGCAGCGTCATCGGAGACGAGACCTGCCTCCCCCGGCCCGTGCAGACCGGTGCGCTGCGTACACCCCTGATGATGGTCAAGGTGCTGCCCCAGCGCCCCGAGGACCGTCCGGCGCTGCACAAGGCGCTGGATACCCTGGCCGCCGAGGATCCGCTGCTGGATGTGCGGCAGTATCGCGGCATCGAGCATATCCACATCATGGGCGCCATTCAGCTGGAGGTGCTGCAGGAGGTCTTCCCCCAGCGCTTCGGGCTGAACGTTACCTTCGGCGCGCCGGAGGTCATTTATCATGAGACCATCCGGCAAAGCGCGGTGGGCTTTGTGGCCTACCTGGCGCCCAAGCCCTGCTGGGCCGTGATCAAATTCTGGCTGGAGCCGCTCCCCCGGGGCAGCGGCATCGAGTTCCGCTCCACGGTGCCGGTGCGCAGGCTGAAGGAGCGCTACCGGCATCAGATCGAACAGGCCCTGCCCACCGCCCTGAGTCAGGGCATGCTGGGCTGGATGGTGGACGACATCCGCATCACCCTGGAGGATGGCGAGGATCACCAGTTCCACACCCATCCGCTGGACTTCATCGTGGCCACACCCATGGCCCTGATGGACGGCCTGCAGCGGGCCGGCAGCGTGCTGCTGGAGCCCATCGCCGAGATGGAGATGACCGTGCCGGAGCAGCTGGCCGGCAAGCTGATGACCGAGGTCGTCACCATGCGCGGCGAAACCATCGAAACTGAGCTGCTGGAGGGTGAGACCAGGCTGGTGGCCCATGTGCCTGTGGCGACCAGCATGGATTTCCCCACGCGGCTGCAGATGCTCACCGGCGGGCGCGGTCAGCTGAGCCTCCGGCTGCACGGCTACAGGGAGTGTGAGCTCAGCCAGGGCCGGACCTGTGAGCGCCGGGGCGTGCATCCGCTGGATACCGCCAAATACATCCTTGCCGCCCGCAACGCCCTGGAGGGCGATATCTTCTGACATTCATTGGAAAAGCACGCCCGAAGGTTTCCAAAGGGCGATCGGAAAGCCCTTTGGTCGCGCCCGCAGGCGCGAAATCCTTCTCGTATTTTCCCTCTGCCGACAATACAAAAACGGCCGTCCCTTGCATCGGGGCGGCCGCCTGTTCCTCGGGGATTTATTCCTCCACCAGGGTGGAAGCACGGGCCAGCGCGGCATCGATGTTCTCACAGAAGCTCTCTGTGCCGACCTTCCTCACGAATTCCGCGTGCTCCATCATCTTCATGGGCTGCTCCTGTACATGGGAGAAGAGCAGCGTCACGCCCTGGGCCTTGCAGCGATCGTAGAGCTTGTCCAGCGCGTTCAGGGCCGTGATGTCCAGGGAGTTCACGGAGCGCATGCGCAGGATCAGCACCTTGGTGTAATCCTTCAGCGCGATGGACAGCACCCGGTCCGCGGCGCCAAAGAACAGTGGTCCGGCGATCTCATACACGCGCACCTGCTTCGGGATCTTGCGCAGATGCAGCGCATCGGGATCCTCGTCATCGTCCACGTACTTCCAGGTCTCCACGGTGGTCTCTTCGCTTTCCCGCCGGATGAACAGCAGGCAGGCCAGCACCATGCCCACCTCGATGGCCACCACCAGGTCAAAGAGGATGGTCAGTGCAAAGGTGAGCACCAGCACCAGCACATCGCTCTTGGGCGCGTGCTTCACCAGCGATACGAAGGGGCGCCACTGGCACATGTTGTAGGCCACCATGAACAGGATGGCCGCGATGCAGGGCATGGGGATCAGCGCCGCGTAGGGCATCAGCAGTACCAGCACCAGCAGCAGCACCAGCGCGTGCACCATGCCGGCCACGGGCGTGCGGCCGCCGTTCTTGATGTTCGCCGCGGTACGGGCAATGGCACCGGTGGCAGGAATGCCGCCGAACATGGCACTGCCCATGTTGCCGATGCCCTGGGCGATCAGCTCGATATTGGAGCGGTGGCGGGAGTTGATCATGGAATCCGCCACCACGCAGGACAGCAGCGATTCGATGCTGGCCAGGATGGCAATGGTCACCGCGTCCGGCGCCACCTCCACCATGGTGGTGAAGTCGAACTTCGGCAGCGTAAAGGTCGGCAGGCCTGACTTGATGGTGTACAGGTCGCCGATGGTATTCACATGCAGCCCGCAGGCCTTCAGGATGGCCACCAGCACCACGCCCAGCAGCACCGCCACCAGGGAGGCCGGGATCTTCTGCACCTTTGCCGGCAGGAAGTTCCAAACGATCAGCACCGCCAGGCAGGCCAGGCCCACCACCACTGCCCAGATGTTCGCGGAGCCGAAGCTCTCCACCAGGCAGGTCAGCTTCTCCACCGTCTCAATGGGCTTCATGCCGTCCAGATAGGTCACACCAAAGAAGTCCTTCAGCTGACCGATGACGATGGTCACCGCAATGCCGGCGGTGAAGCCCGTGGTGATGGTATAGGGGATGTACTTGATCAGGCTGCCGAAGCGGCACAGGCCCATGATGATCATCAGCACACCGGCCATGATAGTCGCCATCGCCAGGCCGTCCATGCCCTTGGTAGCCACGATCCCCGCCACGATGGTGGCAAAGGCCGCCGTCGGTCCGGCGATCTGTACCCGGCTGCCGCCGAAGAATGAGATCAGGAAGCCGGCCACGATGGCGGTATACAGGCCCTGCTCCGGGCCCACGCCGGAGGCCAGCGCCAGCGCGATCGAAAGCGGCAGCGCAATGATGGCCACGATCACACCGGAGATCACATCCTTGGTGAACTGCTCCCGGTTGTAATTCTTCATACAGGTAAAAAGCTTGGGGATGAGCTTCTCCACAGTCAACAGCCCTTTCCTTCCTCTATTGAACCCCTGTGTTCTGAAACCAGTATAGCATCATTCCTGTTTATCCGTCAAGGCAATCGATACGATTTCACGCATTGCAAGGAGGATGGCCCTATGGTCCGCGATATCATCCATGACCCGATCTTTCTTTCCCAGCCCGCTGTGCCCGCCGCGCCGGAGGACCTGTCCGTCGGGCAGGACCTGCTGGATACCCTGCTGGCCAACCGGGAGCGCTGCGTCGGCATGGCCGCCAATATGATCGGCGTCAACAAGCGCATCATCGTGCTGATGGACGGCACGAAGCCCATGCTGATGTTCAATCCTTAGCTGATCAAAGCAGACGGCTTTTATGAAACGGAGGAGGGCTGTCTCTCCCTGGAGGGCGTCCGTCCCACCCGCCGGGCCCGAAGCATCAAGGTACGCTATCAGGACGCGTCCTTCCGCAGCCATTATTTCACCTGTCAGGGCTTTACCGCTCAGATCATTCAGCATGAGCTGGACCATTGCGGCGGCATCCTGATCTGAGAACAGCTTGACTTTTGGGCCGGTATTGGTCATAATACGGATTGTGGAGGGCTGTCCCTCCGCATGCATCCTGCGGAAAGGAAGGACCGTGCCGTGCCCACCGTTATCACCCACGTCGAACCCGGCTCCATCGCGGACAGGCTCGGTCTTCATGCCGGAGACAGCCTGGTCACCATTGCCGGGGAGCCCATCATCGACCAGATCGATTATCAGGCCCTGACCGCCCGGTCCGCCTTCCCCATGGAGGTGCTCCGGAGCGACGGAACGCAGGCGCTGCTGAAGGTCCGCAAGGAGGATTGGGAGCCCCTGGGCATCACCCTGGACCAGACCATCGTCAGCAAGCCCCGGCCCTGCGCCAACCACTGCGTCTTCTGCTTCATCGACCAGATGCCCCCCAACATGCGCGACACCTTGTACGTGAAGGACGATGACTGGCGGCTTTCCCTGATGATGGGCAACTATATCACCATGACCAACATCACGGACGCGGAGTTCGACCGCATCCTGCGCCGCAGGGTCAGCCCGCTGTATGTGTCCGTGCACACCACCAACCCGGAGCTGCGCTGCCGCATGCTGCGCAACCGCCATGCCGGGCAGCTGATGGACCGGCTGCGCTCCCTTGCGGAGCACCGGCTCAGCTTCCACTGTCAGGTGGTGCTGTGCCCCGGCTGGAATGACGGCGATGAGCTGCTCCGCACCCTGGAGGACCTGCGTTCCCTGCAGCCCTGGGCCCGTTCCGTTGCGCTGGTGCCCGTGGGGCTCACCCGCTTCCGGGAGGGTCTGGATGTGATCCGGCCCTACGACCGGGCCTCCGCCACCGCGCTGATCCGGCAGGCGGAAGCCCTGCAGCGGCGCTACCTGAAGGAGCTGGGGACACGCTTCGTCTTCCCCTCCGACGAGTTCTACTGCCTGTCCCGCCTGCCCCTGCCCGAGGATGAGCAGTATGAGGATTATCCGCAGATCGAAAACGGCGTGGGCATGCTGCGCATGTTCGAGACCGATCTGTTCTATGCCGCGGAGGACGAACCCGTGGCGGAAACTCCGCCAAGGCGTCTGCTGATCGCCTGCGGTACCTCGGTCGCGCCCTATATGCAGCAGTGGTGCGACAAAATCGCGCCGAAGGGCACCACCGTCCGGGTGCAGCCCATCATCAACCGCTTCTTCGGCGAAAGCGTCACGGTCTCCGGGCTGATCACCGGGCAAGACCTGATGGACCAGCTGAAGGACGCCGACTGTGACGAAATACTGATCGTAAGAGATATGATCCGGAACGAGGGTGACCTGTTCCTGGATGACACGACCGTTGAGGAAGTCCGCCGCGCCCTGCCCGCGCCGCTGCGCATCACGCGCAACACCGGGGAGGATTTTTGGCGGGCCATCAGCGGACAGGAGGATCAATAAACATTATGGCAAGACCGATCGTAGCCATCGTGGGCCGCCCCAATGTGGGCAAGTCCACCTTCTTCAATAAAATTGCCGGCCGGCGCATCTCCATTGTAGAAGACACCCCCGGCGTGACCCGCGACCGCATCTACTGCGATGCCGAGTGGCAGGGCCATCATTTCACCATGATCGATACCGGCGGCATCGATCCCCGCTCCGAGGATGTGCTGCTGAGCCAGATGCGCCGCCAGGCGGAGATCGCCATGGACACCGCCGACGTCATCTGCTTCTTTACGGATGGCCGGGACGGATTGACCGATGACGACCGGGAGGTCGCCACCCTGCTGCGCAAGACCCACAAGCCCTTGCTGCTGGTGGTCAACAAGATCGACCACATCAGTCAGCAGGACGCCATGTATGAGTTCTACGAGCTGGGCATCGGGGATCCCATCGCCATCAGCGCCGTGAACATGATGGGCCTGGGCGATCTGCTGGAGGCCATCGTCAGCCACTTCCCGCCGGAACAGCCGGAGGAAGAGCCGGATGACCGCCATGTGATCCAGCTGGCCGTGGTGGGCCGCCCCAACGTGGGCAAGTCCTCCCTGGTCAACCGCCTGCTGGGCCAGGAGCGCTCCATGGTCAGCGACATCGCCGGCACCACCCGCGATGCCATCGATACCCTGTTCACCGCGCCGGACGGCACCGCCTACAATATCATCGACACCGCCGGCATCCGCCGCAAGAGCGCCATTGAGGACGCCAGCCTGGAGAAATATTCCGTGCTGCGCTCCATCAGTGCCATCGAGCGCTGCGATGTGGCCCTGCTGCTCATCGATGCCAACGACGGTGTGACCGAGCAGGACACCAAGATCGCCGGCATCATCCATGATGAGGGCAAGGCGGTCATCGTGGTGGTGAACAAGTGGGACGCCATCGAAAAGGACACCGGCACCCTGGAGACCTTCCGCAAGAAGGTGCTGGAGGACCTGAAGTTCATGGACTATGCCCCCGTGCTGTTCCTATCCGCCAAGACCGGCCAGCGCGTGCATACCCTGCTGGAGCAGGTAGATCAGGTGTGGGCCATGGCCTGCAAGCGGGTGCCCACCGGCATGCTGAACGATGTGCTGACCGATGCCACCGCCGACCTCCAGCCGCCCACCCAGTCCGGCCGTCGGCTGAAGATCTATTATGTGACGCAGCAGTCCGTCTGCCCGCCCACCTTCATCTTCTTTGTGAACGATGAGAAGCTGATGCATTTCTCCTACGAGCGTTATCTGGAGAACTACTTCCGCAAGACCTTCGACTTCACAGGCTCGCCCGTGCGCTTCATCCTGCGCCAGAAGAAAAAGGAGGATTGATGTCCATGTTCGTGCGTTATCTGCTGACCGCGATCCTGGCCTATCTGCTGGGTTCTGTCTCCTCCGGCGTGCTGATCTCCCGGATCACCGGCAATCCCGATCCCCGCACCCTGGGCAGCAAGAGCAGCGGCGCCACCAACTCCCTGCGCACCATGGGTGCCAAGGTCGGCGTGGCTGTGCTGGTCTGTGATGCCCTGAAGGCCTTCATTGCCTGCTTCGTGGGCTGGCTGCTGGTGGACCGGGTCGCCGCGGCTGCCTTTCCGCCCTATGGCCGCATGCTGGCCGCCTTCTTCGTGATCGTGGGCCATATCTGGCCTGTCTTCTTCCAGTTCAAGGGCGGCAAGGGCGTGGTCTGCATCATGGCTGCCATGCTCACCTGCTTCCCGCTGCCCGCGGCCATCTGCATCCTGTTCGGCGTGCTGCTGGTGGTCATCACCCGATATGTGTCCCTGGGCTCCATCAGCGGCGTGCTGCTGTACGCACTGTTCTCCATTTTCTGGTTCGGCCAGGGCAACTGGATCGTCATGGTTTGGGCCTGCTTCCTGCCCGCGCTGATCATCTACTGCCACCGGACCAATGTGGTCCGCCTGCTGCACGGCAAGGAAAACAAGTTTGGCCAGAAGGCCAAATGATCCGTCTCCGCACCCATCAAGACCATGGAGGAAACCGCCTTGTCTGACAATCGTTTGAGCAAGATCCGCAACTTCTGCATTATCGCGCATATCGACCACGGCAAGAGCACCCTGGCCGACCGCCTGCTGGAGACCACCGGCGTATTTGAGCACCGGGAGATGGTGGACCAGATCCTGGACAGCATGGAGCTGGAACGGGAGCGCGGCATCACCATCAAGAGCAAGGCCGTGCGCATGCAGTACAAGGCAAAGGACGGGGAGACCTATACCCTGAACCTGATCGACACCCCCGGCCATGTGGACTTCACCTATGAGGTCAGTCGGGCTTTGGCTGCCTGCGAGGGCGCGCTGCTGGTGGTGGATGCCACCCAGGGCATCGAGGCCCAGACCCTGGCCAACTGCTATATGGCCCTGGACCACGACCTGGAGATCATCCCCGTGATCAACAAGATCGATCTGCCCAGCGCCCAGCCGGAGCAGGTCCGGGCAGAGATCGAGGACGTCATCGGCCTGGATGCCAGCTACGCGCCGTGCATCTCCGCCAAGACCGGTCTGAACATCGAGGACGTGCTGGAGGCCATTGTCCAGCATATCCCCGCGCCCAAGGGAGACGCCGAAAAGCCCCTGCAGGCGCTGATCTTCGACGCCTTCTATGACAATTACCGCGGCGCCATCTGTTTTGTGCGCATTATGCAGGGCTGCCTGAAGGCCGGCATGCGGATGCACCTGATGGCCACCGGCGGCGAGTTCGACGTGGTGGAGGTCGGTACCTTCAATCCCGGCTACCAGACCGGCGACGTGCTGCTGCCCGGCGATGTGGGCTATGTGGCCGCCTCCATCAAGGACGTCCGGGATACCCGGGTGGGCGATACCATCACCGATGCCGCCAACATGGCCGCCGAGCCCCTGCCCGGCTACAAGCAGGTGACCCCCATGGTCTTCTGCGGGATCTATCCGGCGGACGGCGCCGATTACCCCGCCCTGCGGGACGCTTTGGAAAAGCTGCGCATGAACGACGCCTCCTTGACCTTTGAGCCGGAGACCTCCATCGCCCTGGGCTACGGCTTCCGGGCCGGCTTCCTGGGCCTTCTGCATATGGATGTCATCACCGAGCGGCTGGAGCGGGAGTTCGACCTGAATCTGGTCACCACCACACCGGGCGTCATCTATCATGTGACCAAGACCGACGGCACCATGGTCTGCGTGGACAACCCCACCATGCTGCCCTCCGCCAATGAGATCACCATGATGGAGGAGCCCTTCGTCCACGCGGAGATCTACACGCCCCAGGACAGCGTGGGTACCCTTCAAAACCTGTGCCAGGACAAGCGCGGCATCTTCCTGGATATGCAGTTCGAGGGCAGCCGCATCAAGCTGGAATACGATCTGCCGCTGAATGAGATCATCTTCGATTTCTTTGACCAGATCAAGAGCCGCAGCCGGGGCTATGCCTCCTTCGATTATGAGCTGAAGGACTACCGGGAGAGCGATCTGGTGAAGATGGACATCCTGCTGAACGGCGACATCTGCGACGCCTTCTCCATGATCGTGCACCGCGACAAGGCCTATGGCCGCGGCCGCAGCCTGTGCGAAAAGCTGAAGGACGTGATCCCGCGCCAGCAGTTCGAGATCCCGATCCAGGCTGCCATCGGCGGCAAGATCATTGCCCGTGAGACTGTAAAGGCCATGCGAAAGGACGTACTTGCCAAATGCTATGGCGGCGACATCACCAGAAAGAAGAAGCTGCTGGAAAAGCAGAAGGAAGGCAAAAAGCGTATGCGCCAGTTTGGCACAGTGCAGGTGCCCAGCGAGGCCTTCCTGGCCGTGCTGAAAATGGACTCCTGACCGATTGGCCGGAGGATCCCTCCCTGCGGGAAAGCACCGTCTGCTTCACCGGTCACCGGCAGCTGTCCGATGCCACCGCCGCCGACCTGGCCCGGCTGCTGCCTCTTCTGCTGGAGGCGCTGTATCAGGCCGGTTACCGCCGCTTCCTGGATGGCGGCGCGCTGGGGTTCGATCTGCTGGCAGCGGAATCCGTGCTGCGGCTGCAGGCCATTCACCCGGACGTAAAGCTGATCATGGTCATCCCCTGTGAGTCCCAGACCCGGAGCTGGCCCGCGGCCCAGAAGAGCCGGCAGGAATGCCTGCTGTACCAGGCCAATGAGGTGCGGGTGCTGTCCAGGCATTACTTCAACGGCTGCATGATGGTGCGCAACCGCCACATGGTGGACCGCTCCTCCTGCTGCGTCTGCTATCTGAACCAGGCCAATGGCGGCACCATGTCCACGGTCAGCTATGCCCTGGAAAAGGACCTGCTGATGCTGAATACCGCGATGCCGGATGTCTGCGGGGCATTCATCCGCGAGCATCCGGCCCATTCCTGACCGACTGCCGGAACGCCCGTTCCGGCTTTTTCTCTTTGGGAGGCTTTATGGAGCTGTATCTTCATCTGCCCTTCTGCCGCAGCAAGTGCGCCTACTGCGATTTCGCCTCCTGGGCCGGACAGGAAGCCCTGATGCCTGCCTATGCGGAGGCCCTGATACAGGAAGCGGAGCATGAGGCCGCGCTGCTTTCGGAGCGTACCGTGGATACCGTATTCCTCGGCGGCGGCACACCCTCAGTCTTTCCGCCGGAGCTGCTGTGCTCCATGCTGAGGCGGGTGCTTTCCCTTTTTCCGCTTGCAAAGGACGCGGAGTTCACCAGTGAGGCCAACCCCGGCACGCTGACCGAGGCTTGGCTGGAGGCCGCCGTTTCCTGCGGCGTGAACCGTATCTCCCTGGGCATGCAGGCCTTTCAGCCGGAGCTGCTGCGCATGCTGGGGCGCATCCACACCTTTGAGCAGGTGGAGCAGTCCGTGCGGCTGGTGCGCTCCGCGGGCATCGCCAACCTGAATCTGGATCTGATGTTCGGTCTGCCGGGGCAGACCCGTGCCCAGTGGCTGGAGACCCTGGAGGCCGCGCTTTCTCTCCATCCGCAGCATCTCAGCTGCTACGGGCTCATCCCGGAAGAGGGCACCCGTCTGGCAGCCCAGCTGGAGCACGGCGAGCTGACGCTGCCCGACGAGGACGAGGAGCGCGCCATGTATGACGATTGTCTCCGCCTGCTGAAGGCCCATGGTTTTGCGCAGTATGAGATCAGCAACTTTGCCCTGCCGGGGAAGGCATGCCGGCACAACCTGGGCTACTGGCGCCAGGTGCCCTACCTCGGGCTGGGGGCCTCCGCCGCTTCCATGCTGTCCGGGCAGGGGGACGTCTTCTGCCTCCGCAGCACCAACCCGCGAACCATTTCCGAATATCTGGAGATGGTCCGCTCCGAGGCCTGGTCACGGCGGGAAACGGAGCCCGTCAGCCGCACGGAGGCGCGCTTCGAGACGCTGATGCTGGGGCTGCGCACCACCACCGGCGTGGCGGAGGCGGATTTTGCCGCACTGCACGGGGTTTCCCTGGAGGCTTGCTATGGGGAAAAGCTGCGCTCCCTGGAAAAGCGCCGGCTGCTGGAGCATGCCGATGGCCGCTGGTTCCTGACCCGGCGCGGCATGGATATCCAGAACAGCATCTTGGTGGAGCTGATGGATAACTGAAAGGAGCTTACCCATGAATGATTCGGAAGTCCTGGCCCTGCTGGCCGCCCTGCGCCAGGATCTGCATGCCCATCCGGAGCTGCCAGAGCATGAAACACAGACCATCGCGATCCTGAAGGCCTTTCTCCGCGCCCACACCACGCTGGAGCTGCGGGACGTGGGCGGCGGCTTCTACGCTGCCCACCGGGAAGAGGAGGCTGCCCTGCCACCGCTGGCCCTGCGGGCGGATTTCGACGCTGTGCCCCAGCCGGACGGCACCGCAAAGCACCTCTGCGGTCATGACGGCCATTCCGCCGCGCTGTGCGGTGTGGCGCTGGCTTTGGAGGGGCAGCGACTGAACCGGAACGTCTTCCTGCTGTTCCAGCCTGCCGAGGAGACGGGCACCGGCGCCCCGGGCTGCTGTGCCCTGTTCGACCGGGAAGCGGTGTCCGCCATCTACGGCTGTCACAACATTCCGGGGTATCCCCTCGGGAAGGTGCTCGTGCGCCGGGGTACCTTTGCCTGCGGCTCCCTGGGGCTGACCCTGACCTTCCGCGGGACCTCCGCCCACGCCGCCTACCCGGAGCAGGGGATCAACCCAGCCCCCGCGATCGCCGCGCTGCTGCATGCGCTGCCCACCCTGTCCGCTCCGGAACGCTACGCCGGCATGGTCCTCTGCACCGTCATCGGTGCGCGCATCGGCGAAAAGGCCTTCGGCTCCGCCGCTTCCCAGGGTGAGCTCTGGCTGACCCTGCGCGGGGAGCGCAATGCCGATCTGCAGGCGCTCCGCTCCGCGATCCTTGAGGAAGCCGCCCGCCTGGCCCAAACGTAGCGGCTGGCCTTCTCCCATGATGAGCAGGAGGTCTTCCCCGCCACGGAGAACGACGATGCCCACGCTGACCGGGTCCGTGACCGCTGCGATGCCCTTGTGCTGCCCGAGCCCATGCGCTGGAGCGAGGACTTCGGCCACTATCTGCTCCGCAAGCCCGGCGCCTTTTTCGGCATCGGCAGCGGCGAAGCCCGGCCCGGCCTGCACACCCAGGCCTATGAATACCCGGATGAGCTGCTGCTGCCCACCCGGGACGCGTTCCTGAAGCTGCTGGCGGAGTAAATTTCCGCTTGCAGTGTCTTCCAAAATATGCTACAGTTCTTTCTGCTTGCGACATTTTCGCAACGCAGAAAGGAGTACCTCTATGTTCAAGAGGCTGCTGACGACCCGTTCCCTGTGCATGAGTGCGCTGATTGCCGCGCTCTATGCCGCCCTGACCCTGCTGCTTGCACCCATTTCCTATGGGAATCTGCAATGCCGTGTGTCGGAGGCCATGACCCTGCTTCCCCTGGTGATGCCCGCGTCCATCCCCGGCCTGTTTGTGGGCTGCATCATCGCCAACATCTACACTGGAAGTATTCTGGACATCATCTTCGGCTCCCTGGCCACGCTGCTGGCTGCCATTGGCACCTATATGCTGCGCAACCGCAAGGTGGGCAAGCTGCCGCTGTGGTCCATCCTTTGCCCTGTCGTGGCCAATGGCCTCATTGTGGGCGCGGTGCTGAGCTACAGCTACGCCCTGCCCCTGCTGCTCACCATGGGTGAGGTCGCTTTGGGCGAGGTGGGCGCCGTCATCATCGGTGTGCTGCTGCTGGCCGCGCTGAACAAGACCGGGCTGGACTGGAACAAGCTGGGCTGATCCTTCCGAATTCCCAGGCTGCCTTCGGGCAGCCTTTTTCCGTGGGAAAGATTTCCGCTTCACATTCGTTAAATTCGCAGGCAGACCCGTCCCGGGGGTTGTTTCCGGGCGGCCGGCTGTGGTATACTCCCAGTGACTACCTTTCGGAGGAAGCACCATGCGAGATGATGATGACCGTCTGAATCCGGACTTTGCCCCGGATGAGGAGGACTTTAACGATTACAGCCCTCAGGATGTGCCCGAGGAAGAGACACGCACCTTCCCTGCGGTTTCGGAAGAGCCCCCGGAGGAGGAGCTGCCCCCGGAGGAGGAACTGCCCCCGGAGGAGGAAGAGCCTCTGCCGGAGGAACAGCCTCCGCAGGATCAGCCCGTCACCGATGATGTGCGCAATGAGCCCCGCTCCATCTTCAGGCCCAGGGTGCGCAAGCCCAACTTTGCCGTCAGCGTGGCCGTGAACGTGGTCCGTGTGCTGGCGCTGCTGGTGCTGCTGGCCGGACTGGCGGGCGTGGGTGCCATCGTGGGCATCGCCAAGGGCTACATGGAGACCTGCCCCACCCTGGATCTCGCCGCGCTGGACGGTCAGGCACAGACCTCCTTTATTTATGACTGCAACGGCGAGCTGATCACCGAATACAAGGGCGTGGAGAACCGCGTGATGGTCTCCCTTTCCGCCATGCCGAAGATGCTGCAAAACGCCTTCGTTGCCGTGGAGGACGCCCGCTTCTACACCCACAACGGCATCGACATCAAGCGCATCGTGGGTGCGTTCATCTCCAACCTGACCTCCGGCTCAGTGCAGGGCGGCTCCACCATCACCCAGCAGCTGATCAAGAATACCGTGCTTTCCTCGGAGCAAAGCTACAAGCGCAAGATCCAGGAGGCCTACCTGGCCCTGCAGCTGGAAACCATGTACACCAAGGATGAGATCCTGGAGTGCTACCTGAACACCATCTGGCTGGGCGAAAACTATTACGGCGTACAGGTGGCGGCCGAGGGCTACTTCGGCAAATCCCTGGGCGAGCTGACCCTGCGGGAATGCGCCATGCTGGCCGGCGTCTGCAACAGCCCCTACTACTATAATCCCCGCCGTAACTTCTACACCCGCAGCAAGGAGGGCGTGGACTATCCCGCCATCACCAATGACCGTACCGACTACGTGCTGAAGTGCATGTATCAGAACCAGTTCATCACCTACGAGCAGTACCAGGCCGCGCTGGATCCCTCCACCGCCCATGTGCTGGAGACCTCCACCACCGACGGCGACAGCATGTACAGCTATCCCCACTATGTGGAATACGCGGTCACCGAGGTCGTGGATATCCTCCTGCAGCTGAACAATCTGGAGGATACCTCCGCCAACCGCGCCGCCATGGAAAACAAGCTGCGCACCGGCGGCTACCGTGTGCAGCTGGCCATCGATACCACCGTGCAGGAGACCCTGGAGGAGACCGTGGCCAACTGGACCAAGTACCCCTCCCTCAAGGATCCCTCGGACAAGGTGTACCGCTCCCTGAACTCGGACGGCACCTATACGGAGATCATCGAGCCCCAGGCCGCGGCCGTCATCCTGGACTACCGCACCGGTGAGATCAAGGCCATGGTGGGCTCCCGTACCGTACCCACCACCCGCAAGACCCTGAACCGGGCCACCGACATGAAGATGCCCGTGGGCTCCTCCATCAAGCCCATCGCCGTCTATGCCCCGGCCCTGGAGCTGGGCGCCTCCCCCGCTTCCATCGTATACAACATGCCCCTGCCCATCTCCGGCTGGAAGGACAGCAGTGGCAAGGATTCCTGGCCCAAGAACTATGGCGGCAAGAGCTATGTAGGCCCGGAGACCCTGCGTACGGCCATGAACAAGAGCCACAACGTGGGCGCCGCCTATACCCTGCTGAACCTGGTGGGCATCGACAATTCCGTCTCCTTCCTCCATTCCCTGGGCGTGGATGACGATCATATCGACGCCACCCCCTTCGGCCTGAGCCTGGGCTCCAGCGGCATCACGCCCCTGCAAATGACCGTCGCCTATGGTGTGCTGGCCAACGGCGGTGTGTACCAGACCCCCATCTCCGTGCTGGGCATCTCCGACAGCGACGGCAACGTCATTTGGGACGGCCACGCCAATCAGGAGCGTCATCGTGTCTTCTCCGCCTCCACCAGCTATATGATCGTGGACATGCTCAAGACCTCCGCCCCCAGCAACGCCAAGGTCAAGGGACAGACCATCGGCGGCAAGACCGGCACCAATTCCGACCAGAAGGGCGTATTCTTCGCCGGCATGAGCGGCTACTACGCCTCTGCCCTGTGGATCGGCCATGATAACTACAAGGCCTTGGCCTCCTCCTCCAGCGGCAGCGGCTCGGCGGCGCCCCTGTGGTCCAGCTATATGAGCAAGATCCACACCGCCAAGGGCTACAGCAACCGGGATATCCTGGACGGCAGCTATACGGATTACGGGCTGGTGAAGGTCACCACCTGCTGTGTCAGTGGTCAGCTGGCCACCGAGGCCTGCGCCAATGATTCCATGGGCTACGGCACCACCACCGACTACTGGAAGGAGGGCACCCAGCCCACGGTCTACTGCCAGATGCACGTGACCCAGACCATCTGCAATGAGAGCGGCATGCTGGCCTCCTCCCGCTGCACGGATACCTCCACCAAGGGCGTGGTCACCATCCCCCAGGGGCATCCACTGTACAAGTGGTTCGGCACCAGCTATGAAAGCGTGCTGGAGCAGTACCTGGGCAGCTCCGTGACCGCGGGCAGCACGGTGTGCACCCTGTCCCATCTGTCCGATACCATTGCCCCTGCCGTAGAGCAGACCACACAGACCACCACGGAGACCACCTCCGAATCCACCTCCGCCTTCGTCAGCGACGCGCAGCGCCTGGTGGCCCAGGCTGAGGTCATGCTGGCCGCCGCGGATCCCGAAAGCAGCGGCTACGCGACCCTGCAGTCGGCCATCGACCAGATGAACGATCTGCTGGCAGGCTCCCCCGGCCGCACGGAGATCATCAGCGCCATGAGCCAGCTGACTCTTGCCATGGCAGGGCTGAACTGATGGACGCGCTGTGGCAGGCGCTGCAGGGGCTCAGAGTCCCCATGCAGCAGGGAGAATACGATCTGCACCGCCTGGTGGCCGCCTGTCTGGAGTCCCAGGGCATAGAATACATCCACGAAGCCAGGCTCGGCCCCCGCTGCCGGATCGACTTCCTGTGCGGCGGCGTCGGCCTGGAGCTGAAGCGCGGCAAGCCCAACCGAACCCAGCTGCTGGCCCAGCTGGCCCGCTATGCCGATTGCGAGCAGGTCAGCGGCCTGATCGTCATCGCGGAGCGTTCGGTGGATCTGCCCCATACGCTCCGCGGCAAGCCCCTGCGGGTCCTCTGTCTGAACCGGCTTTGGGGCATCGCGCTGTGAGAAAAAACAGAAAAAGGCTTGCATTGCCGCTCGATTTGTGGTAACATATTGCGCGGTGAATGCCGAAATTCCGGAGAAGGAGGTGTATTGAGATGCCGAACATCAAGTCTGCCAAGAAGCGCGTAAAGGTGACTGCGAAGAAGAATCTGCGCAACCGTACCATCAAGAGCGCGATGCATACTTCTGTGAAGAAGTTTGATGCTGCTGTGGTGGCCGATCCCGCGACCGCTGCCGCTCAGCTGAGTGTGACTTCCTCCGCGATCGATAAGGCTGTGGCTAAGGGCGTTATCCATAAGAACGCCGCGAACCGTAAGAAGGCTCGTCTGGCCAAGCGGCTGGCTAAGGCTGCTGTGTAATCAGCCCTCGAAAGAGCGTTGAGATAAACTCCTCTTCTGCAATGAAGAGGAGTTTTTCTTTTTGCCTGCAGGAGGATGAGCTTTCGCGTCGAATAACAGAATTTGGATTGTTATGCAAAGGAGCGGCGGGTATGCGTCAGATTGCCCTCATCACCGGCGGGAGCCGCGGCATCGGCCGGGCCTGTGTGGAACTGCTTGCCCGGCAGGGCTGGAGCGTGATCTTTCTGTGCCGCGGCAGCCTGACGCAGGCGGAGGCCCTGTGCGCTTCCCTGCGAGAGGAAGGCTGCGACGTGGCCTGGCGGCAGTGCGATCTTGCCGATCCCGCCGCAACGGAGGCCTGCCTGCAGACGATCCTGCGGCAATGGCACCATATCGATCTGCTGGTCAACAATGCCGGCATCAGCTGGCACGGGCTGCTTTCCGATATGTCCGACGCGGACTGGGACGCCCTGTTCCAGGTGAATGTGAAGGCTGCCTTCCAGTGTATCCGGGCGGTCACCCCCTCCATGCTGCGGCTCGGCAAGGGGAACATCATCAACATCAGCAGCATGTGGGGACAGGTGGGCGGCAGCTGTGAGGTCGCCTATTCCGCCTCCAAGGCCGCTCTGATCGGCCTCACCAAGGCCCTGGCCAAGGAGCTCGGGCCCAGCGGCATCCGGGTCAACTGTGTGGCGCCCGGCGTCATCGATACCGACATGAACGCCATGCTGGGCGCGGAGGCCCTGCAGTCTCTGGCGGAGGAGACGCCCCTGGAGCGCATCGGTACGCCGGAGGAGGTCGCCCGGGCCGTCAGTTTCCTGGCAGGAGAGGACGCCGCCTTCATCACCGGACAGGTGCTGGGCGTCAACGGCGGCATGATCATCTGACGCATGCAAGAAAATCCGTTTCTCCTTCGTTATACCGGATGAGATCAAAATTTTTCAACCGGAGGTTACCTGGATATGAAAAAATGCTGGCTTGCCCTGCTTCTGGTCCTGGTGCTGGCAACGGTCGCCTGCGCTGAGGAGACCGATATGTACAGCACCTGGCTGCCCATCATTGATGAAGCGGCATCCGTCGCCGTACTGGAGGACGATCCCGACCTGAACGGCCTGTATATCGGCCTGCGCCCCATGGCTTCGGAGCTGGATGAGGACGGCAGCCATGTGGCGGTCATCGGCGATGTCTATGCCGCCAGGGCACAGATCGATACCCTGTCCGCCGAGGAATACGGCCAGGTCCGGTGGCTGGACGCCTTCGCCGTGGCCACCCTCGCCCGGGATGAAAGCGCCCTGCAGGGATGGGTCCTGGAGAGCTTCGATATGGAAGCCGAGCAGGAAATGACCGACGCCGCGGAGGAATACTTCACGCAGACCATGACCGTTTATGAGGACACCGTCTCCTGCTTCTCCATCCAGTACCCCACGGTGCTGGGCGAAGCCGCGGCATATACCGATGCGGACGGCTGCTCCGGCGTCCGGGCCGCCATGGCGGACGGGACCGCGGATTTCACCGTGGGCTGTCGCGGCAATGAGAAGGGTCTGACCGCGGAGACCTTCATCGCGTCCCTGCAGAAGGATCACGCCGACGCCGTGCTCACCCAGAATGAGCTGACCGGCGTGACCCGGATCACCTGGACCGAAGGCAATCGCACCCACGCGGAATATGTCATCGTCACCGAAGCCTCCGTCTATCACGCCGTGATGACCTGGGACGCCTCCGTGAACGCGGACTTCACCCTGTACAGCGATTATGTAATGAATTCCTTTGCCGCCGACGAACTGGGCATCGGTTAATTTGGGAGGTTGACATTCTATGAAACGCTTGCTCGCGATCCTGACCGTGCTGGCTTTGCTGCTCACCATGGTCCCCATGGTCTCCATGCCCACGGCCGAGGCCACCACCTACAAGACCGCCACCGTCAAGGGCGGCTGGCTGCGTCTGCGCAGCGCTCCCAGCTTTGACGGTGCCGTGCTCGGCAGTTATTACACCGGCACCGTGGTCACCATTCTGGGCACCGCCGGCTCCTGGTATCACGTGCAGACAGCCTCCGGGCTCACCGGCTACATGTACGGCGCTTACCTGACCGTCAAGTCCACCCCCAGCGGCGGCACCGCCTATGTCACCAGCACCAACGGTCTGGGCGTCCGTCTGCGCACCGGCCCCGGCACCGCTTACTCCGTCATCGGCGTGTACAGCGTAGGCACCTCCGTTACCGTATTGTCTGCCGGCACCAACTGGAGCTATATCCAGATCGGCAGCCAGACCGGCTACATGATGTCCCGCTTCCTGACCACCGTGGCCCCCAGCCCGGATCCCGATCCCGGCTACGGCTATACCGCCTATGTCACCAGCACCAACGGCTACGGTGTGCGTCTGCGCGGCGGCCCCGGCACCAACTACAGCATCACCGGCTTCTATGCCGTGGGCACCGAGGTGTGGGTGCTGACCTATGGCGCGACCTGGTGCTACATCCGGGTCAACGGCCGTACCGGCTACATGATGACCAAATTCCTGACCACCACCGGTCCTTCTCCCAGCGTGGTCACCGCCGTCTCCCTGAGCGACTACTATCCCGTGACCGGTGAAACGCTGACCGCCACGATCGCTCCGACCGGTGCCACCGTCAGCTATCAGTGGGAGAATGAATACGGCGCCGTGATCTCCTACGCCACCACCCTGCCCGTCACCGGCGATCTGCTGGGCCACTCCATCCGCCTGACCGTGACCGGCTACGGCAGCTGGACCGGCACCGTGAGCAGCAGCTATACCGCCGCGGTGACCTCCGGCAGCGAGAGCTATGTCCTGAGCGATGTGATCATCAGCGACACCACGCCCGAGGTCGGTGAGACCCTCACCGCGGAGATCCTGCCCGTCGGCGCCACCGCCAACGTCACCTGGTACCGGGATACCGGTATTTCCGTGGGTACCGGCAGCAGCTATACGCCTGGGACAGCCGATGTGGGCCACGGCCTGTACTGCGTGGCCGTCGGCACCGGCAACACCTCCGGCACCGTCAGCAGCTATACCACCGATTCCGTCGTGAACGGCACCTCGGCCCTGTCCGGCACCGTGATCCTGCC
>R14__coassemble_617_pt1 | contig 23014 bp, 18 predicted proteins | sample R14__metabat2_high_PE_026 | metagenome-assembled genome bin R14 | reverse complement strand
TTACTTGACCACGATGTTCAGCAGACGGCCGGGAACGTATACCAGCTTCACGATGCTGCGGCCGGCAATGAGCTTCTCCACCTCAGGGGTGGCGGGCAGCTGCTCGGCGGCGGCTTCCTTGCTCAGGTCAGCGGGCACCATGATGCGGCCCTTCACCTTGCCGTTGATCTGCACGGCGATCTCCACCTCGGCGCGCTTCAGGGCTTCCTCATCCCAGGTGGGCCAGGGCTGATGATGGATGGGCTCGGCATGGCCCAGGTTCTGCCACATCTCCTCGCAAATATGGGGCGCCACGGGGCTCAGCACCAGCAGCAGGGACTCCAGCTCTTTGCGGGTCACGGAGCCCGCCTCATAGAACTCGTTTACCAGCGTCATCATGGCGGCGATGGCGGTGTTGTACTTCATCTTCTCGTAGTCCTCGGAGACCTTCTTCACAGTCTCATGGACACGGGCAGACATCTTTTCGGAGTAGCTGTCGCTTTCCACCATCATGTCCTGCAGACGCCACACGCGCTCCAGGAACTTGCGGCAGCCCTTGGCGCCGTTGGTGGACCACGGGATCGCCTGGTCGAAGGCGCCCATGAACATCTCGTACAGGCGGAAGGCGTCGGCGCCCAGCTCGTTCACCACGTCATCGGGGTTGATGACGTTGCCGCGGCTCTTGGACATCTTTTCGCCGTTCTCGCCCAGGATCATGCCATGGCTGGTGCGCTTCTGATAGGCCTCGGCATTGGGGATGGCGCCGATATCATGCAGGAACAGGTTCCAGAAGCGGGAGTACAGCAGATGCAGGGTGGTGTGCTCCATGCCGCCGTTGTACCAGTCCACGGGCATCCAGTACTTCAGCTCGCTCATGCGGGCCATCTCGGTGTCGCAGTGCGGATCGGCATAGCGCAGGAAGTACCAGCTGGAGCCGGCCCACTGGGGCATGGTATCGGTCTCACGCTTGGCGGGGCCACCGCAGCAGGGGCAGGCGGTATTCACCCACTCGGGCATGCGGGACAGGGGGGACTCGCCGTCGTCGGTGGGCTCATAGTTCTCCACCATGGGCAGCTTTACGGGCAGCTGATCCTCGGGCACGGGCACCATGCCGCACTTCGGGCAGTGCACGATCGGGATGGGCTCACCCCAGTAACGCTGACGGCTGAAGACCCAGTCACGCAGCTTGTAGTTCACCTTGCGCTCGCCGACGCCCATTTCCACCAGCTTGTCGATGATGGCCTTCTTGGCCTCCTTCACCTTCATGCCGTTCAGGAACTCGGAGTTGACCATCACGCCGTCCTGGATATCGGTATAGGCTTCCTTGCTGATATCTCCGCCGGCCACCACCTCGATCATGGGCAGGCCGAAGCGGGTGGCGAACTCGTAGTCGCGGGTATCATGGGCAGGCACAGCCATGATGGCGCCGGTGCCATAGGTCATCAGCACATAGTCGCTCAGCCAGATGGGGATCTCCTTGCCGTTCACGGGGTTGATGGCACGGATGCCCTCCACCTGCACGCCGGTCTTCTCCTTGGCCAGCTCGGCGCGCTCGAAGTCGCTCTTTTTGGCGGCAGCCTCGCGGTAGGCCATGCAGGCGTCAAAGTTGGTGATCTGATCCTTCAGCTTGTCCACCAGCGGATGCTCGGGGGACAGCACCATGTAGGTCGCGCCGAACAGCGTGTCGGGGCGGGTGGTGTAGATGCGCACCTTTTCGCCGGGCACGGTCAGGGCAAAGTCCACCTCGGCGCCCTCGCTGCGGCCGATCCAGTTGCTCTGCTGCACCTTCACGCGGTCGATGAAGTCCACGGTCTCCAGGCCGTCCAGCAGCTTCTGGGCATAGGCGGTGATCTTCAGCATCCACTGGGTGCGGACACGGTGGGTCACCTCGGCACCGCAGCGTTCGCAGCAGCCGTTCACGACCTCCTCATTGGCCAGGCCGCACTTGCAGCTGGGGCACCAGTTCACGGGCATCTGGCTCTTGTAAGCCAGGCCGTTCTTGTACAGCTGCAGGAAGATCCACTGGGTCCACTTCACATAGTTGGGATCGGTGGTGTCCACCTCGCGGCTGTAGTCGAAGGAGAAGCCCAGCATCTGCAGCTGGCTGCGGAAGTGGTCGATGTTCTTCCTGGTTACGATGGCCGGATGTACCTTGTTCTTGATGGCATAGTTCTCGGTGGGCAGACCGAAGGCATCCCAGCCGATGGGGAACAGCACATTGTAGCCCTCCATGCGGCGCTTGCGGGCAATGATGTCCATGGCCGTATTGGAGCGGGGATGGCCCACATGCAGGCCCTGTCCGGAGGGATAGGGGAACTCGATCAGGCCATAGAACTTGGGCTTGCTGTGATCGTCGGAGGCCTCAAAGGCATGGGTCTCCGCCCAGATCTTCTGCCACTTGGGCTCGATCTCCTTGGGATTGTAAAGCTTGACGGACATGGGAAACTTCCTCCTTTGTGCGCGGTTTTTCCAAAAACAAAAACCGCTCTCATCTCTTCTGCAAAGACGAAACGGTCGTTTCGCGGTACCACTCTGCTTGCCGGTCGCCCGGCCACTCATTCCGCGCTGTATCGGGCGTACCCGCCGGATTCCTCCGGCCACTCCGGGGCGAGCAGCCTCTCTTCTCTGACCGCGTTGCACCGGCCCGCGGCTCTCTGCACAGCAAAGAAAAAGCGTTCCCCTTCTTCGTGACGTGTTCAGTATATCACGACGGAAGGGAAAACGCAAGAGGCGGTTTTGATTTTAACGCTCCCAGAACGGATGATACACCCCGTCGAACACGAAGGCCGCCGGGCCGGTCATGAAGATGTGGTTGGTCTCCTCATCCCATTCATCCACCAGCTCGCCGCCGTCCAGGGTGATGCGCACCCTGCGGTCGCACAAGCCCTGCAGCCGGCAGGCGGTCAGTGCCGCGCAGGAGCCGGTGCCGCAGGCCAGGGTGATGCCGCTGCCGCGCTCCCACACCCGCATCCGCAGATGGTCCGGCGCCAGCACGTTGATGAACTCGATGTTCGCCTTCAGGGGGAAGGCGGGATGCCGCTCCAGCACCGGGCCGTAGCGCATCAGGTCGAAGTCCTCCACCGGCTCCTCCAGCACGATCACGCCGTGAGGATTGCCCGTGTTCACCGGGGTCACGGCAAAGGTGCGGTCCAGGGCCGTGATGGGCGCGGCCAGCACTGTTCCCTGCCCCAGCGTGCAGGGGACCTGCTCACACTCGATGATGGGGCTGCCCATATCCACCCGCACCGTATCCACCGCGCCGTTCTTCAGCGTCAGGTACAGGATCTTTTCGCCGCCGTCGGTCTGCAGGCGGATGACCGTCTTGTCCGTCAGGCCCCGGTCATACACATATTTGGCCACACAGCGGGTGGCATTGCCGCACATCTGGCCCCGGGAGCCGTCCGCGTTGTACATGATCATCCGGAAATCCGCGCCGTTGTCCGACGGGCCGATCAGCACGATGCCGTCGCTGCCCACGCCAAAGTGACGGTCGCTCATGGCCCGGGCCAGCTCCGGCTCATGCATCACGGTCTCCTCAAACAGATTGATATACAGATAGTCGTTGCCGATGCCCTGCATTTTGGTAAACTTCATTGCTGTGTCCTCCGCTGCCGTTTCTCCCGGCGGAGGCATTGTAGCACAGTTTTCCCCGGACAGGCAACGGTTTCCGGAAACAAGAACAGAAAAAATGCCTTGTTACAATTCTGTACTTGTCCAGCCGCTTTTCCTATGATATAATCCTTCTACATCCCAGGAAACGGAGAAGCGATGCATGACCCCGAAGGATGAACTGCTGTCCTGCATGATCGGGCTGGCCTGCGCCTGCAGCAATAATCCGCCCACGGAAAACACCGATGGGCTGCTGATGGCCGGACTGCATGCGCTGCGGCCGGACGCTGCCATGACCCCGGAGCAGCTGCGGCGGCTGACGGAGCGCGTCAAGGCGGATAAGCATGCCGTTTCCCCAAACTGCGCCACCTGTACCTCCCGCTGCGGGCGGACCGATGATTATGACATGGCCCGCTGGCATGCCGCCCCGGAGGCTGTCCGTGCGGAGAAGGAAGCCATCCTCTCCGGGATCATCACCCTCAGCCGGCAGGGCATGCAGCCCTTCATCTATCAGGCGCTGCAGGCCCTGTGTGAGGACTGGGGCCCCGATACCCTGCATTGGTACGCGGAGGAAGCCCGGCGCCTGCTCCCGAATGAATCGCAAATCTAAGGAAGGTGTTTGAAGATGAAACGAATCCTCAGTCTGCTGACCGTCCTGGTGCTCGTCCTGGTGGGCCTGTGCGGCTGCAGCAGCTCCGTCCCCGATGCCCAGACCTATGCCGCCCGCGCCTGGACCGCCACCGGCCGCAAGGATACCCCCTCCACCTTCTGCTATATGCACTACCAGAGCACGGATCAGCTGGCGACCTCCGTGGCCATGCCGGATGCCACCGTGGCGCTGATCCCCTCCTCCGGCTATGTGTATCTGATCGCGCCCACGGATGGCTTTGACGGCCTCTGCGTGGTGTTTGCCACCGACAGCGGCAATGTGGTCTCCACGCTCAGCTATACGCAACTGACCGGGCTCTACAGCGCCACCAACGCCGCGGTCTATCTGGAGGCGGCCAACTATCTGGCGTACCTGTATCTGAACGCCATCAGCAATTCCGTGTCCCTGTCCTCCGATGAGCGGCAGGCACAGTGGTATGCCTTCTCCGAGGAGCAGATCCGCTCCATCCTTGCGGCCCAGTGATCCGAAAGAAAAATCCTTCTCCCGGCAGGAATTCCACCCTGCCGGGAGAATATTTTAATTGACTTTGTTTCCGCATTGCGGAGAAGGAGATTCATGATGAAGAACGCCAAGCTTGTTCTGGACAAGGATTATGTCATCTCCCCCATTGACAAGCGCATCTACGGCTCTTTTATCGAGCATCTGGGACGCGCCGTCTATACCGGCATCTATGAGCCGACCCACCCCACCGCCGACGCCCTGGGCTTCCGCAAGGATGTCATCGACCTGGTGCGCAAGCTGGATGTGCCGATCGTGCGCTATCCCGGCGGCAACTTTGTGTCCGGCTTCAACTGGGAGGATTCCATCGGCCCCCGCAGCGAGCGTCCCCGCCGTCTGGATCTCGCCTGGTTCACCACCGAGACCAATGAGGTGGGCCTGCATGAATTTGTGGAGTGGGCCAGGAAGGCCAACACCGAGGTCATGTATGCCGTGAACCTGGGTCTGCGCGGCCCCAACGATGCCCGCAATGTGGTGGAATACTGCAACCACAAGGGCGGTACCTATTGGAGTGATCTTCGCCGCAAGAACGGTGCCGAGGAGCCCTTCAACATCAAGCTGTGGTGCCTGGGCAATGAGATGGACGGCCCCTGGCAGATGGGTGCCAAGACCCCTGTGGAATATGCCCGCGTGGCCAATGAGGCCGCCAAGGTGATGAAGTGGGTGGACAAGTCCATCGAGACCGTCGCCTGCGGTTCCTCCTCCACCACCATGAAGACCTTCGGCGAGTGGGAACAGACCGTGCTGGACTACGCCTACGAGAACGTGGACTACCTGTCCCTGCATCGTTACTATGGCAATCCCCATAACGACACACCCGACTTCCTGGCCTCCACGATGGATCTGGATGATTTCATCAAGACCATTGCCTCCATCTGCCGTGCCACCAAGGGCAAGAAGCACTCCAAGCATGAGGTGAAGCTGTCCCTGGATGAGTGGAACGTGTGGTATCACTCCAAGAAGGAGGAAGAAGAGCTGTACGAGACCCACCGCTGGGAGACTGCTCTGCCGCTGCTGGAGGATATCTACAACTTCGAGGATGCCCTGCTGGTGGGCCTGATGCTCATCACCATCCTGCACAACGCCGACAGCGTGAAGGTTGCCTGCCTGGCCCAGCTGGTGAACGTGATTGCTCCCATCATGACCCGCAAGAACGGCGGTGCCTGGATGCAGACCATCTTCTATCCCATGATGCAGGCCAGCATGTATGGCCGCGGCGTCAGCCTGCAGCCCGTCATCAGCTGCCCCAAAGGCGATACCAAGCACTACAATGATGTGCCGGTGATGGATGCCGCCGCCACCATGGACGAGGCCGGCAATGTGACCATCTTCGCCGTGAACCGCGATCTGGAGAACGGCGTGGCCCTGGACTGCGACCTGCGCTCCTTCGGCAGCTTCTCCTCCGTGACCCACTCCGTGCTGCATCATGATGACATGAAGGCCGTGAACACCGAGGCCAACCCCGATGAGGTGAAGCCTGTGATGGTGGACGCTCCCAAGCCCGGCGAGCCCGTCATCCTGCCCGCCGCCTCCTGGAACGTCATCCGGCTGATGAAGTAATGCGCTCTTTCCTCTTCAGGTTCCCCCGGACGGGGGAACCTTTTCGTTTGTACACATATCGATGGTTGCTTCTTACTTGTCAATCTTTCCGGCGGGCGGTTGTTTTCTTCCGGCAGATGCGGTATAATTCATAGGAAACAAGCGAAACGGAGTTGTTCCGATGCACCATTTTTTTGCCTATATGGCCCGCATGAAGTTGATCCGGCGGTGGAGCCTGATGCGGAATACCCAGCCGGAGAACGATGCCGAGCATTCCCTGCAGGTGGCCATGATCGCCCACGGATTGGCCGTCATCGCCCGGGACCGCTATGGGCGGAAGGTCGATCCGGAGCACGTGGTCACGCTGGCCGTGTATCATGATGCCAGCGAGGTGCTCACCGGCGATCTGCCCACCCCGGTCAAGTACCATTCCGAGGAGATGCGGGATGCCTTCCGGGAGGTCGAGGGGCTGGCCGGGGCCCGGTTGCGGGCCATGCTGCCGGAGGATATGCAGCCCGCCTTTGCCCCCTATCTGGAGGCGGAGAAGGACGAGGACTACCGGCTGGTGAAGGCCGCCGACCGGCTGTCCGCCTATGTGAAATGCCTGGAGGAGCAGCGGGCCGGCAACCATGAGTTCGACGCCGCCGGGGAAAACATCCTTGCCTCCATCCGGGCCATGCAGCTGCCGGAGGTGGAGGACTTCATGCGGGAGTTCATCCCCAGCTTCTCCATGACCCTGGACGAGCTGAACAGGAGGCCGCTATGAAGCTGGGACTGAGCAGCGCCGTCTGGTACGGCGTACGGGAGACCGAAGCGGCCGCCGACTACCTGCGCACCTTTCCGCTGGACACCTGTGAGATCTTCCTGCAGACCTGGTCCGAGTACACGGAGGCCTTCGGAGAGGAGGTGCACCGTCGGCTGGGTCCCCTGCCCTGCACCTCGGTGCATCCCAAGGGCGTAAACTTCGAGAGCGACCTTTTCAGCCGCTCCGACCGTCAGACAGAGGACGCCATGCGGATGCTGGACCGGGTCTGCCTGGCCGCGGAACGCATCGGCGCCCGGTACTATGTGATGCACGGCCCTTCCACGGTGAACACCCGCCGCAAGCCGGAGACCATCTACCGTCTGACAGAGCGCATGGCCCAGGCCCGGCAGATCGCCCAGTCCCACGGGGTGGAGATCCTCTGGGAGAATGTGAGCTGGTGCGCCGTCAGCACCCCGGAGGATGTGCGCCGGATGACAGAGCTGATCCCGGAGCAGAACTTCGTGCTGGATGTGAAGCAGGCCCGCCGTGCCGGCCAGAGCGAGCTGACGATGGCGGAGGCCATGGGCTCCCATCTGAAGCATCTGCATGTACTCGACATGCGGGAGGACGGGACAATGTGTTTGCCCGGTGAGGGCTGCGTGGATTTCCGCGCTTTGCTGGACAAGGCCCGTACCTCCGGCTTTGACGGAGCCGTCATCCTGGAGCCCTATGAAGCCCAGGGACGGGATGAAGCCGCCATGCGCCGCAGTCTGGATTTCCTGCGCGGACTGATTGCAATTTAAGGCACCCTGTTGTATAATGAACGCGGAACAAACAAAGGAGGAGAACCCGATGGAACAGTTCAAGCGCCTGCTCTGTCTGCTGCTGTCCCTTTGCCTGCTGTGCGGCTCTGCCCTGGCGGAGATCACCCAGGAGGACTGGAGCATCACCGAGGAAGAGCTTCTTCCGGACGATGAGACCCTCGTCGAAGAGGAAGACGACGAGGATGACGATATCAGCGGCTTTATCATTGATGATGAGACCTCCAGCGAGCTGGAGCAGCTGGATGAGGATTGGGAAACGGATGACTCCGTGGATCCTGACAGTCTGGACCTGAACACCAACCTGCCGGACAATGTGGTCAACATCCTGCTCATCGGCATCGACAGCCGCTCCAAGGAGATGGAGGACGGCTACCAGCGCGGCGATGTGCAGATCATCCTGTCCATCAACACGGACACCGGTGATATCAAGCTGACCAGCGTGATGCGCGACCTGTATGTGACCATTCCCGGCTACAAGAGCAAGGCCCGCATCAACACCGCCTACACCAAGGGCGGCGGCCAGCTGTCCATGCGTACCCTGAACAATCTGCTGGAGCTGAATATCCAGTATTATGTTACCATCAACTTCTACGGCCTGGCCTCCATCATCGACGCCATCGGCGGCATCGATATCGAGCTGACCAAGACGGAGGCCTCCGCTATCAACACCTACCTGAAGAAGCATCCCCCGGCGTATGACAACAAGGCCAAGGGCGAGCGCGTGGCCCTGGAGAAGAAAGCCGGCGTGCAGCATCTGGACGGCGTGCAGGCCGTGATGTATGCCCGCCTGCGCGAGATCGACAACGACTTCAAGCGCACCGAGCGCCAGCGCAACCTGCTGAACCTGCTGCTGAACCAGATCATGCAGGATATGGACATGGAGGTGCTGCTGAACCTGGTCAGCACCACGCTGCCCTATGTCAAGACCAATGTGCCCGCTTCCACCATCGTCAGCCTGGCCACCCAGGTGATGGGGCCGCTGATGACCAAGGTCCAGAACGGCGAATCCCTGATGGAGCAGATGCGCATCCCCATGGGCGACGGCTCCGATGCCACCTGGAAGTATTCCACATAGGGCGGTGCCAGCGTCATCGTTTTCCGCACGGTGGCCCGCCGTCAGCAGAACGTGGAAGCCCTGCACGAATTCATTTACGGAGAATACATCAAGGCGGAGTAAAAAGGATTCGCGCCTGCGGGCGCGACCAAAGGGCTTTCCGATCGCCCTTTGGAAACCTTCGGTTGCATCCTTATGATATGGCCTGGTAAAAATTCCACCCAAGCAAAAATCCCTTCCGTTATGGAAGGGATTTTTGCTTGGAGATTACGCAAGCTTCAGGATGGTCTGCAATAAGCGCTTTACACTGGTGCGCACATCGGCGGGATCCAGGTCGCCGCTTTCGATATGCTTCAGGGTGTCCGCGTCGCCGCCGCGGGGCATCTTCACATCGTTGCCGGCGGCGATCTCCTTCCACTGGTCACCGTGGGTGCACCAGTCGGTGGTCACCATGCCGTTGAAGTGCCACTCCTCCCGCAGGATGCCGGTCAGCATCTCCCGGTTCTGGGAGGCCCGGATGGCGTTGATGCGGTTGTAGGAGCTCATGATGGTCCAAGGGTCCGCTTCCTTCACGCAGATCTCAAAGGCCTTCAGGTAGATCTCACGCAGGGCGCGCTCGGAGACCCGGCTGTCGCTGTCCTTGCGGTTGGTTTCCTTGTTGTTGCAGCTGAAGTGCTTCAGCGAGCAGGCCACCTTCATGCTCTGGATGCCGCGGATCATGCCCGCCGCCATCTTGCCGGCCAGCAGGGGATCCTCGGAGTAGTACTCAAAGTTGCGTCCGCACAGCGGGCTGCGGTGGATATTGATGGCCGGGGTCAGCCAGATGCCGATGCCGTTCTCCAGCACTTCCTCCGCTCCGGCATGGCCGATGGCCTCCGCCAGCGCCACATCCCAGGTACTGGCGATCAGGGAAGCCGTGGGGAAGGCTGTGGTGTTCACGCCCGCCTCCGGCTTGATGCGCAGACCTGCGGGGCCGTCGGCCGTCATCACATTGGGCACGCCGTACAGGGGCAGATTGCCGAAGCCAAAGGTATTGGCGCAGCCGCGGTTGGGCTGGCCACCCAGCATATGCACCTGCTGCCCGATGGTCAGCTGATCGATGAACGCGTCCAGCGTCAGCTTGCCCTCAGCCACATCCTTCAGCTGCGTGGTCTTGGGCTCGAACCAGGCGCAGTTGGGATCCTCCTCGGCCCACTCCACCGGCTTCTGTCCCTCCCAGGGATAGGCCACGTCCTGATAGGGTGCGGGCGCGGGCGTCACGGGCACGGGCTCATAGGTGCCGTCCGAACGCAGCCTGCGCTCAAGGTCATGGGGGGCGCAGCGGGTCTGCAGCCGCTCCACCACCCGGTCCTCCGCCACGGGGTAGCTCCAGTCCAGCTTCACGGCGTCGCGCACGTTCTCGCCGCAATACAGGGTATACTCCCCTGCCTCCAGCACATAGGCCGCCTTGCACACCTTGCCGGCATCATCATAGCTGGCCATGGCGTACAGCGGGAAGGTCAGCTGCACCGTCTCGCTTTGGCCAGGCTGCAGCGTGGTCGTCTTTTCAAAGGCCACCAGCACCCGGGCCGGCTTGCCCAGCTTGCCCTGGGGCGCGGAGGCGTACAGCTGCACCACCTCGCGGCCCGCGCAGTCGCCGGTGTTGGTCACGGTCACCGTCACAGTGATGTTGTCTTCCCTCACCTGGGGCACCGCCGGCTGCAGGCTGAAGCAGGTATAGCTCAGGCCGTAGCCGAAGGGATACAGCACCTTCTCCGCCGCGCCGGGAATGGTCTCGAAGTAGCGGTAGCCCACATAGATATCATCCTCGTAGGCCACGTAGTCCTTGCTCTCCGCAAAACCCGCGGAGGAGGGGTAGGCCGCGAAGTTCACGGCGTAGGTGTCCGTCAGATGGCCGCTGGGGCACGCGTCGCCGCAGAGGATATCCGCAATGGCGCAGCCGCCCTCCATACCGCCCTGACCCGCATACAGCGCCGCCTCGATGCGGTCGTCGTTCCGGAACCACAGGGTGTCCATCATGCCGCCGGCATTCAGCACCACCGCCACATGCGGGAAGGCGGCCACCACCTTCTGCACCATGGCATCCTCTTCCCTGCTCAGGAAATAATCGCCGTCAAAGGCCTCGCCCGTGCGGTCCCAGCCCTCGCCGGAGAAGCGGCAGATGGTGATGATGGCCGTATCGGTGTAGGCCCGGGCGTCCTGCAGCAGCTGCTCCGGCAATTCCGGCTCCACGGTAAAGCCCGGCTGCTTGCCCTCCGCCCGCTGTTTGATGACCTCGCGCTCATAATACGCGGTCAGGGGCTGGAAGCAGGCCACCCTGCCCTCGGCTTCCTTCTCGGTCAGGCCGTCGATCAGGTTGTGCACATAGGCCACGGTCACGTCACCGCTGCCGCCGCCGCCCTTCACATAGTCCGCCTGGGCCTTACCAAACACGGCCAGCTTTTTGCCCTCCGCAAAGGGAAGCAGCCGGTGCTCATTCTTCAGCAGGATCATGCCCTCGGTCGCTGCCCGGCGGGACAGTGTACGGTGCTCCTCACAGGCCGTGACCCGCTCCTTGCCTTCATAAAGCGGCGTGGCGGGCATAAAGCGAAGGCGCTGCCATTGCGTGTTGCTCATTTCCTTTTCCTCCTTTTTGAAAATCCCCGGGGTGATAGGCCCCGGGGCGGTTCGTCAGCGGTTGGGATACCAGGCCAGCAGCTTCTCGCCGCGCAGCTTGTTGATGGCCTCCACAAAGTAGAAGTCCGCGTAGTTCATGGTGATGTGGATGCCGTCCTGGGCGTGATAGGCCACGGTGCACTTGGTCAGCAGGGCGGGATCGTCCAGGTTCCAGTTGATGCACTCCTTCTCCATGGCCTTCAGCATTTTGACAGCGGCATCGAAATAGTACTTTGCCTCGCACTCGGGCACCAGGCGGGCCAGCTCCAGCAGACCGGAGGCCGCGATGGCACCGGCGGCATTGTCCTTGATGTCGGGCTCGGCGGGCTGGCGGAAGTCGCAGCGCGGGATCCAGTCATCGGCGATCTGGCTGATGAAGTAGTTGGCCACCTTCTTGGCGGTGTCCAGGTACTCCTGCTTGCCGGTATGGAGGTAGCTCAGGGTGAAGCCGTACAGCGCCCAGCTCTGGCCGCGGCTCCAGCTGGATCCGGACTCATAGCCCTGGCCGCCGGGATTGGACTGGTACTCGCCGGTCTCCGGATCGAAGATCACGATATGGTTGCAGCTGCCGTCCGGACGCACGAAGTACTTGATGGTGGTGTCCGCGTGGTTCATGGCGATCTTCTTGAAGCGGGGATCGCCGGTCATGTCGGTGGCCCAGTACAGCAGATTGATGTTCATCATGCAGTCCACGATGGCCCAGCCGTGGCGGTCCTCATTCCAGGCGCGGATGAAGCCGCTGGGGTTGTAGCGGCTGGCCAGCAGATAGGCCGCCAGCATGGTGCGGTCATAGCTGTCCTGGTTCTTTTCCAGCGCATAACGCACGCCGGACTGGATCAGCCACATAAAGCCCACATCATGATGGGTGGTCTTGAAGTCCTTCAGGGCCTCATCCAGCATCAGCTCGGCGCGGACAGCCTCGTTGCGGTACACCTCGTTTTTGGTGGCCAGGTACATCTGCCACATGGTGGCCGGCCAGAAGCCGTTGGTCCACCAGCGGATATCCGTGGGAGCCCACTGGTTATCCTTGGTGCTGTAGGGGATGTAATCGACCTCGTCCGCTTTCTTTACGGCGTACTGCATTTTGGCGTCCAGTCTGGCGGAGACCTCCTCCAGCCAGGCCTTGTCCTTGAAATTGGCAACGATGTCAAAGCTCATGGTCGTTTGCTCCTTTTCTTACAAATGAAGCCCGGACAGCGAAAGCCATCCGGGCCGGATAACAGAGGGGATCAGCCCTTCACGGCACCAACCATGACGCCCTTCACGAAGTACTTCTGGAGGAAGGGGTAGATGCACAGAACGGGGACCGTGGTCAGGATGATGGTGGAATACTTGATGGTCTCGGCGAAGTCATCGATCTTGTCGGTGTCGCCGCCTGCGGAGTTCAGCAGGTTGGAGTTGGCGATCAGGATGCCGCGCATGATGTTCTGGATAGGCAGCTTCTCATTGTCGGCAATGTAGATGCTGGCATTGAACCATGCATTCCAGTGACCGACACCGTAGTACAGCAGCAGCACGGCCAGGGTGGGCATGATCAGCGGCGTGACGATGCGGAACAGCACGGTCAGGTCGTTGGCGCCGTCCAGGTAGGCGGATTCGCTCAGGCTCTCAGGCACAGCGGCAATGGCGGTACGGCAGATAATGCAGTTGTACACGCTGATGGCGCCGGGCAGGATCAGGGACCACAGGCTGTTGTACAGACCCAGGGAGCGGATGTTCAGATAGGTGGGGATCATGCCGCCGTTGAAGAACATGGTGAACATGATCAGGAACTGGATCACCGGCTTGAGCAGGATGTCCCTGTTCGCCAGGAAATAGCCGGTGAACAGCGTCAGGATAATGTTGATGGGCAGGGAAACGAACAGCACGATCAGGGTGTTGCCGTAGCCGCTCAGCAGCAGGGGGTGGCTGAAGGCCAGACCATAGGCGCTGCTGGTAAACTGCACGGGCCAGAGCAGGATGCCCTGATTGGCAGCCAGATAGGAGCTGGCGGTGAAGGAGGCGACCAGGCAGTACCACATGGGATACAGCGTTACGATGCACAGCAACACCAGGAAAACGGCGTTGCAGATATCGAATACGCGGCTGCCGACTGACTCGTGGATATGGTTCTTGGCCGGGATATTTTTCTTTGCCATAGCAGTCATAATCTTTCCTCCTCCTTTCTCAGAACAGACTGGACTCGGTCGTCTTGCTGCTCAGGTAGTTGGTGCCCAGCAGGAAGATAACGTTCACGATCGTATTGAACAGGCTGACAGCGGTCGACAGCGAATACTGCGGCTGACCGGAGGTGGAGCCCAGGGAGATTCGATAGGTGTAGGTCGAGAAGACGTCGGCCACCTCATAGGTGGTGGGCTGATACAACAGCAGGATCTTCTCGTAGCCGACATTCAGGATGTTGCCCATGCGCAGGATGAACAGGATCATGATGGTGGGCAGAATGCCGGGGATGGTAACATGCAGCACCTGCTGGAAGCGGTTGGCGCCGTCGATCTTGGCGGCTTCATACTGCTCCATATCGATGCCGGACAGAGCGGCCAGATAGATGATGGAGTTCCAGCCGATGGTCTGCCAGATTTCGGAAATGACATAGACCGTACGGAAGTAGGAAGGGTCTGTCAGCCAGTTTTGCTTGGTACCGCCGAAGAACGCCACGATCTCAGAGATGACGCCGTTCTGCTGGCAGTAGATCTTCACCATGGAGCACATAACCACCATGGAAATGAAGTAGGGCATGTAGGTGATGGTCTGGACCGTGCGCTTGAACTTGTTGTTGCGAACCTCGTTCAGCAGCAGGGCCAGCAGGATGGGTGCCGGGAAGCCGAAGAGGATGGTCAGACCGGAGATCACAAAGGTATTACGGAGCAGGCGGAAGAAGTAAGGATCCTGGAAGAACTGCTCAAACCAATAGAAGCCCACCCATGCGCTCTTTTCAATACCACGCGTGATCTTGTAGTTCTTGAAAGCGATCTGAATGCCGTACATGGGCTTGTAGCAGAAGAGGAACAGGTAAACCAGAACCGGGATGATCATCAGGTACTTCCATTTGTTCCGTCCAAAGTCGCGAGCGATCTTCTTGCCCAGCGGCAAACGCTTGTAGTGCGCGTTGATGACGGCTTTCTTAGCCATGGTGCGACCTCCTTTGGTCTGTATTCTTCCCCGATAATGAAAGGCGGGGATGCAGATGACCTGCATCCCCGCCGAGGTCATTCGTTACAGACTGTTATCGGAGAAACAGTCAAACGCTTTGCCGCGGATTAACGGCTGGCGTAACGATCGTAGCAAGCCTGACGGATCGCCAGAACGTCGGACAGATGATACTGCTCCAGAGAGGTCTTGAAGGACTCCCAGGCGGCGTCATCGGTGATGTCGTTGTTGCCGGTCAGGAAAGCCACGCACTGCTCCTGCAGATAGGTGGTCAGGCTGGCAGTGTACAGATCCAGGGTATCAGCCTCGTCGGTGGTGAAGGTAGCGCCGGTAGGCCACTTCCAGGCGGTGGTCACGCGCAGCACTTCGTCCATATCAGCGGTCTCGGCGGTCTTGCCGTAGCCCAGATAGAACCAGGTGTTGTTGGCTTCGATCGCGGCGGTGCTGTTCTTCAGATACAGGGACCAGGTGGACTGGATGCAGGCAGAACCCCACATAGCGCCATTGTACTTGTACAGAGGATCGCTGGAGGTGTCTTCAGCCACCAGAGCGGTGTACTGCACGTCGCCGTTCTCGTCGATGTAGTAGGAGCCGCTGGGATCGTCATAGGACTCAGCCTGCAGGCCGTAGTTCCAGAACATGAAGCCTTCCTGAGTGTAGGCATAGTCCAGAACCTGCAGGCACAGCTTCATGGTCTCTTCGTCAGCGCACTTGGAGATAACATAGGTCTGAGAGCCAATGCCGGGGCCGCCGAAGATAGCGGACAGGGAGCCGTCGTCAGCAGTGGGGTTGGGGATGCCGATCCAGGGAGTGCCGTTGCCCTGAGCGTCCATTTCCTTGTTCCAGTTGTTCATCTGGCCCATGGAGGTGATGGCAACGCCGGACTGGCCATTCTCGACCTTGGTCTTCACGGAGGTGTCGTCCAGAGTCAGGATATCGGTGTCGACCAGGCCTTCCTTGTACAGCTTGGCGAACCAGGTAGCCCATGCACGCCACTCGTCGGTGGTCTGGTCGCAAACGACCTCGCCGTCACGGATGGTGAAGATGTAACGAACGTCGTTGGAGCAGTTGCTGGCAGCGCCGAAGGCACCGGCAAAGCCCATGTAGGGGAAGCGGGTCCAGGAAGCGGTGAACACGGCACCGTACTTCTCATGGAACACGCGGATCACGTTCTCCAGCTCGGAGATGGTGGTGGGGATTTCCAGACCGCACTCGTCCAGCCAGTCCTGACGGCAAACCGGTCCGAGGTAGGAGTCGTTCCAACCACCATCCTCACGGAAGAAACCGAAGGAGTAGTAACGGCCGTTATCGTCCTTGACAGCCTTGTCGAAGGTCTCATTGGTCTGCAGCCAATGATAGTAAGCGGGAGCATACTCTTCCAGATAGGGGGTCAGGTCCCAGATCAGCTCGTCGTCCAGGTACTGGGTAGCGTTATCGGTGAAGTAGCCGCCCAGGATGTCCGGCAGGTTGGAGGGATCAGCCAGCACGGTGTTGGTGAAGGTGGAGGCGGTGGAACCGGTGGTGGGGAAAGACCACTCGATGTTCACGCCGGTCAGGGTCATCAGGTTGTTATGGAAGGGAGAATCATGCCAGGAAGCAAAGTCGGTATGGGGAGTCAGGCAGTCCTGAACATACCAGGTGATGGTCTTATCCGTGTTCAGCGGATAGGTGTCGCCGGCGGACAGCAGATCTGCGGCAGAAGCAGAAACAGCGGTCAGAGCCAGGCAGAGGACCAATGCCAGAGCAAGGATCTTCTTCATGGGGAAACCTCCTGTTAAATTAATATTTCATGAGACTGAGCAGCCTCACAAAAAACGTAAGGAAAAAGGAAATTGTAACGAACACCTTTCGGCAGAATTCATGATAGCACACTTTTTCGCTTTTGTCCATAGCAAATTGGTGCTTAACTGGTATTATTTTGACCAATCAAGTGGATTTTATAGTGTTGGAAACCAAAAGGCTCCCTCTCCGAGGGAGCTGTCAGCGCAGCTGACTGAGGGAGTTCACGCATCCCGGCTCGTGGCTGTTGATCACACCGATGGCCTGCAGGTAAGCATAGATGATGGTGCTGCCCACAAAGCGCATGCCCCGCCGGTACAGATCCTTCGAGATCGCGTCCGACCAGGTGTTGGTGGTCCTGTCCCACTCCGCAAGCACGCGGCCGCCGGTGAAACCGCACAGATAGCGGTAGAAGCCGCCGTACTCCTCCACGATCCGCAGGAAGATATCGCAGTTGCGAATGGCAGCGTGGATCTTCAGCCGATTCCGCACGATACTTGGATCCCGCAGCAGCCGCTCCACCTTGTTTTCATCATACCGGCTGATCTTCTCCGGATCGAACCCGTCAAACGCCTTGCGGAAGGCCTCCCGCTTGTTCAGGATGCACTCCCAGCTGAGCCCCGCCTGAAAGGACTCCAACAGCAGCATCTCCACCAGATAAGCGTCATCCGTCCGCAGCACGCCCCATTCCTCATCGTGGTAGCGCACATACAGCGGATTCTTCAGGTTGCACCAGCGGCAGCGGCTCATCCCTCATACTCCCGCTCGTCGCTGTTCAGCCAGGCATTGTAGCGGGCGTTGCTTTCCTCGTTCTGCTTCTTGTCGATCCAGCGGGCCCGGTCCTCCATGATGGCCAGCATCTCGTCGGCGATGTCCTCCACCGTGCGCGGATGCGCGTTTTTCAGGTAGGAGATCATGCGGCGCATGGCGCGCTCGGAGTGGAGATTTTTGGCGATCAGCTTGCCCACCTCCTCCGGCAGGCCGTACTGCGCCGTAGCCTGCAGCAGCTCTTTATAGGCCTGCTTCCAGGTCTCCTGCGTCATCGTCCGTTCAGGCATGGCAAAGCTTCCTCACTCGTTCTTTCCTTTGGCTTCCTGCATCTTCTTTTCCCGTTCGTCCTCCTCACGGAAGGAGATGGTCGTCTGCGGGAACGGGATGCTGATGTTGTGCTTCTGGAACAGCGTCAGGATCTCCCGGTTCAGGGCCCAGGTGACCATGACGCGGTCCTTCTCGGCACACTCTCCGTCAATGCGCAGCACCACGGCGCTGTCATCCAGGGACTCCACGCCGCGCACGTACAGTCGGCCGGTGATCTGCGGGATGCGGTGCTTGATCTTGGGCAGCTCCTCGTGCAGCAGGGTCTCCAGCTTCACGATGTCCTGATCGTACTCCACGCCCACGCGGCACACGGCCACGGAGATCTCGCGGGTCATGTTCAGCACGCCGCTGATCTGGCTGTTGTTGAAGATCTTGATATCCTTCAAGGCGTCCATGACCTTGGTGGTCCGCAGGCCGATCTCCAGCACCTGGCCGCGGAAGCCGTCGATGGTCACGATATCGCCCACGCGGAACTCGCCCTCGAAGACGATGAAGATACCGGCAAGGATATCGCTGATCAGGCTCTGGGAACCGAGACCAACGACCACCGCGCCCACACTGCCCACCGTGATGATGGAGGTGTAGTCAAAGCCGATCAGATACATGAAGTAGAAGATGGACGCCAGGGCGCTGCCATACTTGAGCACGGACATCAGCAGCTGACCGATGGTCTCGGACTTGGTGCCCATGACCCGGGTCACCATGCGGATGAGCATATTCATGAAGCGGACGCCGATGAGGATCACGCTGCCGATGAGCATGCACTTGGAAATGGCAAAGATATTGAAGCCCTTGTCCCACTCATCCCCCAGGATGAAGGGAACGACCGAGTCCTTGCCGAAGGCCGTGGAGGAGAAGGCCACCGTCAGCATCAGGTAGAAAACGATCAGGGAGCCGCAGCCCTTGAGCAGATTGACCAGCTTGTGCTGGGGATCCATGGCGTTCCAGTGCACGCGGCCCTTCTGCCAGCGGGTATCCACGGCGCTGGTGCGCTTTTTCTCACCGGTCGGCATGGTGATGGTCATCTCGGAATCATCATCCGCGGACTGCCGCCGGATCATCTCGCGGAGCGCCTCGTCCTCCTTCTCCGTGGACAGGGTGACCATCGCGGAGAGCATGGTGATAAAGAAGAAGCAGATCAGTGTGGTGATGAGGGACAGCGGCGTGCGGGCATAGTAGATATCGCTCGTGGGGATGGCCGTGGCGATATAGTAGCCGTTATAGTAGCGGTAGCACTGGAAGTAATCCGTGCCGCTGATGGTCATGAAGCCGTTGTAGCTGCCGGAAAAGGCCTTCTCCGAAATGCCCAGCTCCGCCGCGGTTTTGCCGATGGCCGAGGTCACCGGGGAATAGACCACCGTATGGTCGGAGGTGTTGTCAAAAGCGATCATGAAGCCGTTCTCGTCCACCGTCAGGTTGCGGAAGATGTATTCGGCAGAGGTGGTGGTCACCAGGCGGTCCAGGATGGTGGACTTGATGGCGATCTGCAGCAGCGAGGTGTGGGCCGTGATGGGATTGCCCTCCCAGGCGCCTTCCTTGTAGGCCTCGTAATCGTAAGGAGAAGCGTAAACTGTTCCTCCATCCTCCCCCGTGTAGGTGTAATAGGTGAAGGCGGTGCCGATGTACTGCTGCTCCGTGCCGGTATCGCTCACCATCTGGTCCTGCACCAGGGAATCGGCCTTGCCCTCAATGATGCTGCGGAAGGGATAGGACTGGCTGCTCTCATCCAGTGAAAGGATAAAGTACCAGTTGTCACCGGTGGTGGCAATGGTCCGGCCCTGCTCATCAAAGATGTAGATGTCCTCCAGGCCGTTGCTTTCCGCCAGGCTGATCAGCGCCTCCGACCGGGGAATGGAGCACAGCACGTTGCCCTCGGAATCCAGTACCGGCTCCAGCAGGCCGCTGGCGTTGTATTGCGTATAATTTTTGGAAGCGCCCTCGTTCAGGGCTGCCGGATCGTTCTCGAGAATGAAGGCCAGCATCTTTGCTTTGGCCAGATAGCGCTCATTATAATAGGAAAGGATCGTGCCCTGGAATTCCTGGCGGTCATCGATCCTGCGCTCGATATCCTCCAGCAGGCTGGTGGATTCGGAGATGGCCGTGTTCAGCGCCAGCAGGGACTGCACATAGAAGCAGGTGCCGCAGAGGAATACCAGGCTGGCCGCCGTAATAGGCAGCACCCTGGCAGCCACCGTGCGGTTGAACAGCAGCACGTCCTCCTTGCCGAAGCGGCACACGCGCCGGGTCTGCATCGGCAGGTTGTGCCGGAGCAGATCGTCCTTGACGATGGTGGCGTAGACCAGCGTGACCAGCATGGCCAGCACGAACAGGGTCGCGGCCCAGAAAACCACCTTGCTGTTGCCGCTGTACAATCCGGAGGTGGTCACCGCCGCGGTGATGATGGTATAGCTGCCGTATTCCATGGAGACGCAGAAATATTCCACGCCGTTGATGGTCTCGGTGCCGGCGTAATCATCCTTCAGCGCCTGCGTACTCAGGCCATAGTTCCTGGCTACCTCTCCGCTGAGGTCCTGACTGCCGTCATTGTAATAGATGAACTTGCCCGTGCGGGAATCCACCGCAAAGATGAACCCGTTGCCGGAGACCGTGGCATTGCGCAGCACGTTCTGCACATTGTTCAGAGAGGCGTATTCCACATCCAGGATCTCCCGGTCCTCCGCCAGCAGCAGATACCGCTTGTAGCGTCCGACATTCACCTGGGCCGAATAGAAGTAGTAGTTGATGCCCTCCACCGTGGAGGCTACCGGAGAGATGCTGCCATCCGCGTTGTGGGTGCCGGAGCCGGTGGTCAGGCTCTCCAGCGCGCGCTGGTCCAGGATCCCCTCGGTGACCACATTCGCTCCAAGCCAGGCTTCATCCTCCGCCATCACCACATTGCCCTGGCGGTCCACCACGCCCAGGTAGTCCACGTCCAAGGTCGTGGCGATCTCCCGGAAGCGCACCTGCGCCTGCTCATCGGTGTCGCTCTCCCAACCGGCGAAAAACCCGCTGGAAAACAGGTACGTCAAATCATCCAGCACCGACTGATTGCCCTCGTGGAAGATCTGCGTCAGGTCCTCCGCGTCCGCCTCATATCCGCGGATGTTTTCCGCGACCTCCTGCAGCACGCGCTGGCTCTGGGCCTGCTGCTTCCGCTGGGCCGTTTTGTTCTGGATGCCGGTCATCATCTGCACCACCACCAGAATGCCCACCAGGATCATCAGGGCATTGACGCCGTTTTTCAGCAAAAAATGTTTTTCCTTCAGCATGGAGGCTCACCTCTTCCTTCTGATGATACACGATTTACGGAGGGAAAACAAGCGGAAGCCCCTCTTTCCGCAGAAATTTTCATTCTCCCCCTTGACAAAAGCCCCGGGAGGTGTTATTGTATGCATGGTGATTAGCACTCGACAACGTTGAGTGCTAACAACCATCAAAACCAACGAAAGGGAGTGACGCACAGTCATGGACGATCGAAAGTTCCGGATCCTGCAGGCCATCATCGATGACTACATTCTGACGGCTGTGCCTGTGGGCTCCCGCACCATCTCCAAGAAGTATGAAACCGGCCTCTCCTCCGCCACCATCCGCAATGAGATGAGCGATCTGGAGGAGCTGGGTTACCTGGATCAGCCCCACGTCTCCGCCGGCCGCATTCCTTCCGCCAAGGCCTACCGCCTTTACGTGAACCAGCTGCTGCAGAATGGCATGATCCCCTCCGCCAGCGACAACGCCCTGCGGAGCCACTTCCTGGGCCGGATGCACCAGATGGAGGACGTGATGGATCACGCCGCCCAGGTGCTGTCCAGCCTGACCCACTATACCGCCGTGGTGCTGCCCCCCTCCGGGAATCAGCCCCACATCCGCACCATCCAGCTGGTGCCGGTCACCGATACCAGCGCACTGGTGGTCATCGTGACGGACGCCGGTGTGGTCCGGGATTCCGTGGTGCATGTACCCAGCCTGGGAGACGATACCCTGTACCAGATCTCCCGGACGCTGACCGGCGAGCTGCGGGGCAAGACCCTGCAGGAGGCCTGTGAGATCATGCCGGAGCTGATCGGCAGGATGCATGAGAATGCTTCCCTGCTGGAAAGCCTGGGCAGCTTCATGAACGAGACCAGCGCCAGCCACCGTCCCCACGTGGCCATCGGCGGCACCAGCAACATGCTGGCCTACCCGGAATACAACGACATGGAGAAGGCCCGCGGCTTCCTGTCCCTGATGGAGACCCGGGACAAGCTGGCCGACATCATCACCCAGCAGGGGGATGTGGCCTTCACCGTACGCATCGGTCCGGAGACCGGCGTACCTGAGATGAACGATTGCTCCATTGTGACCGCTACCTATTCCACCCGGAACGGGCAGCAGGGCACCATCGGGATCATCGGTCCCACCCGGATGCAGTACAGCAAGGTGCTGGGCATCCTGGGAGACATGGGCCGCCAGCTGAGCGAGATGTTCGGTTCGACGGAAGCGGACCCCAAGGAATAACAGAAAGGTGATACCAACCATGAAAAGACACGCCCACAAGGCCGGGAAGGAGAAAAAAACCGTGATGGACGCTGAACCGATCAAGGATCAGGCCCCGGAAGCGGAGGCTGAAGCCGCAGAGGCCGAACAGCCCGCTGCCGAGGAAGTCCCCGTGGATACCGCCGCGCTGCAGGCTTCTCTGACCGCGGCCGAGAAGAAGAATGAGGAATACCTGAATCTGCTGGCCCGCACCCAGGCAGACTTCGATAACTTCCGCCGCCGCAATGAGAGCGTACGGGCTGACAGCTACGCGGACGGCCAGCGCAATGTGGCCGCGGCCATGCTGCCGGTGCTGGACAATCTGGAGCGCGCCCTGGCCTCCGCCGGGGAGGACAGCCCCCTGAAGAGCGGCATCGAGCTGACGCTGAAGCAGATGCAGGGCGCCTACGAGAAGCTGGGTGTGACTGTCATCGACCGGCTGGGAGAGAAGTTCGATCCCAACCTGGAGAACGCCGTGATGCAGGGTGCCCCCGAGGACGGCGAGCCCGGTACCGTGTGCATGGTGCTGCAAAAGGGCTACATGATGGGCAAGAACGTCCTTCGCCACGCCATGGTGAAGGTCGTCCCGGACTAAGCGGACAAGAGCGAAGCGCTCTTTCCATATAAATGACATTTCCCAACAATTTGATCGAATATCAGGAGGAAAAAACATATGAGCAAGATTATCGGTATCGACCTGGGTACTACCAACAGCTGCGTGGCCGTGATGGAAGGCGGCCAGCCCGTTGTCATCGCGAACGCCGAAGGCAGCCGTACCACCCCCTCTGTGGTGGGCTTCACCAAGGACGGCGAGCGTCTGGTCGGCCAGGTGGCCAAGCGCCAGGCTGTGACCAACGCCGACCGCACCGTCATCTCCATCAAGCGTGAGATGGGCACCACCTACA